>OJVV01000016.1_pt1 | contig 137674 bp, 141 predicted proteins | sample 1600271 | NCBI WGS metagenome assembly OJVV01 (sample SAMN04436850, study PRJEB24849) | human gut metagenome | biome: human gut; feature: NICU; material: stool | host: Homo sapiens | place: USA: Saint Louis, MO | collected 2011-10-07
CGCGTATCAACGCAGCAGCACGTCAGAACGGTATTTCTTACAGCAAATTCATCAATGGCCTGAAAAAAGCCTCTGTTGAAATCGACCGTAAGATCCTGGCTGATATCGCAGTATTCGACAAAGTAGCGTTCACCGCTCTGGTTGAAAAAGCGAAAGCAGCTCTGGCATAAGCCAGTTGAAAGAGGGAGCTAGTCTCCCTCTTTTCGTTTCAACGCCATCAAAACATTGACTTTTATCGCCGTAGCCTTTTCAATAAAGGTCTTTTGAAGAGTACCAAAAGGTAACGCAAGCAATGAATGCTGCTATTTTCCGCTTCTTTTTTTACTTTAGCACCTGACTCCAGGAGGCTAGCGCGTGAGAAGAGAAACGGAAAACAGCGCCTGAAAGCCTCCCAGTGGAGGCTTTTTTTGTATGCGCGTTTTGAAAAATAAAAAGCCTGTCTCATCAGGCGTAATTGTCGCAGCCAGTCTGGACACGGCCAGCGCGGAGAAACCGGACCGTACTTAAGTACGTGAGGATTTCGAGCACTGCCCGGGACCAAAATGGCAAGTAAAATAGCCTGATGGGATGGGCTCTAAGTCCAACGAACCAGTGTCACCACTGACACAATGAGGAAAAACATGTCACATCTCGCAGAACTGGTTGCCAGTGCGAAGGCGGCCATTAGCCAGGCGTCAGATGTTGCCGCGTTAGATAATGTGCGCGTCGAATATTTGGGTAAAAAAGGGCACTTAACCCTTCAGATGACGACCCTGCGTGAGCTGCCGCCAGAAGAGCGTCCGGCAGCTGGTGCGGTTATCAATGAAGCGAAAGAGCAGGTTCAGCAGGCGCTGAATGCGCGTAAAGCGGAACTGGAAAGCGCAGCACTGAATGCGCGTCTGGCGGCGGAAACGATTGATGTCTCCCTGCCTGGTCGTCGCATTGAAAACGGCGGGCTGCATCCGGTTACCCGTACCATCGACCGTATCGAAAGTTTCTTCGGTGAGCTTGGCTTTACCGTGGCAACCGGGCCGGAAATCGAAGACGATTATCATAACTTCGATGCTCTGAACATTCCTGGTCACCACCCTGCGCGCGCTGACCACGACACTTTCTGGTTTGACGCTACCCGCCTGCTGCGTACCCAGACCTCTGGCGTACAGATCCGCACCATGAAAGCCCAGCAGCCACCGATTCGTATCATCGCGCCTGGCCGCGTTTATCGTAACGACTACGACCAGACTCACACGCCGATGTTCCATCAGATGGAAGGTCTGATTGTTGATACCAACATCAGCTTTACCAACCTGAAAGGCACGCTGCACGACTTCCTGCGTAACTTCTTTGAGGAAGATTTGCAGATCCGCTTCCGTCCTTCCTACTTCCCGTTTACCGAACCTTCTGCAGAAGTGGACGTCATGGGTAAAAACGGAAAATGGCTGGAAGTACTGGGCTGCGGGATGGTGCATCCGAACGTGCTGCGTAACGTTGGCATCGACCCGGAAGTTTACTCTGGTTTCGCCTTCGGGATGGGGATGGAGCGTCTGACTATGTTGCGCTACGGCGTCACCGACCTGCGTTCATTCTTTGAAAACGATCTGCGTTTCCTCAAACAGTTTAAATAAGGCAGGAATAGATTATGAAATTCAGTGAACTGTGGTTACGCGAATGGGTGAACCCGGCGATTGATAGCGACGCGCTGGCAAATCAAATCACGATGGCGGGCCTGGAAGTTGATGGTGTAGAACCGGTTGCCGGTAGCTTCCACGGCGTGGTTGTGGGTGAAGTGGTTGAGTGTGCGCAGCATCCGAACGCTGACAAACTGCGTGTGACAAAAGTGAATGTCGGCGGCGATCGCCTGCTGGACATCGTCTGCGGTGCGCCAAACTGCCGTCAGGGCCTGCGTGTGGCGGTAGCGACCATTGGTGCTGTTCTGCCGGGTGATTTCAAAATTAAAGCCGCGAAACTGCGTGGCGAACCGTCTGAAGGGATGCTGTGCTCCTTCTCTGAGCTGGGAATTTCTGACGATCATAACGGCATTATCGAGCTGCCTGCGGATGCGCCGATTGGCACCGACATCCGCGAATACCTGAAACTCGATGACAACACCATCGAAATCAGCGTGACACCAAACCGTGCCGACTGCTTAGGTATCATTGGTGTTGCGCGTGACGTTGCCGTGCTGAACCAGCTGCCGCTGGTTGAACCGGAAATCGTTCCGGTTGGTGCGACCATCGACGACACGCTGCCGATTGCAGTAGAAGCGCCGGAAGCTTGCCCGCGCTATCTTGGCCGTGTGGTAAAAGGCATTAACGTTAAAGCGCCAACTCCGCTGTGGATGAAAGAAAAACTGCGTCGTTGCGGGATCCGTTCTATCGATGCAGTTGTTGACGTCACCAACTATGTGCTGCTCGAACTGGGCCAGCCGATGCACGCTTTCGATAAAGATCGCATTGAAGGCGGCATTGTGGTGCGGATGGCGAAAGAGGGCGAAACGCTGGTGTTGCTCGACGGCACTGAAGCGAAGCTGAATGCTGACACCCTGGTCATCGCCGACCACAACAAGGCGCTGGCGATGGGCGGCATCTTTGGTGGCGAACACTCTGGCGTGAATGACGAAACGCAAAACGTTCTGCTGGAATGCGCTTTCTTCAGCCCGCTGTCTATCACCGGTCGTGCTCGTCGTCATGGCCTGCATACTGATGCGTCTCACCGTTATGAGCGTGGCGTTGATCCGGCACTGCAGCACAAAGCGATGGAACGTGCGACCCGTCTGCTGATCGACATCTGCGGTGGTGAAGCGGGTCCGGTAATTGATATCACTAACGAAGCAACGCTGCCGAAGCGTGCAACCATCACTTTACGTCGTAGCAAACTGGATCGCCTGATCGGCCATCATATTGCTGATGAGCAGGTAACAGACATTCTGCGTCGTCTCGGCTGCGAAGTGACCGAAGGCAAAGACGAGTGGCAGGCAGTTGCGCCGAGCTGGCGTTTCGACATGGAGATTGAAGAAGATCTGGTCGAAGAAGTCGCGCGTGTTTACGGCTACAACAACATCCCGGATGAGCCGGTACAGGCAAGCCTGATTATGGGGACTCACCGTGAAGCTGATCTGTCGCTCAAGCGCGTAAAAACGCTGCTCAACGACAAAGGCTATCAGGAAGTGATCACCTACAGCTTCGTTGATCCGAAAGTGCAGCAGATGATCCATCCAGGCGTTGAAGCCTTACTGCTGCCAAGCCCGATCTCTGTTGAAATGTCAGCAATGCGTCTTTCTCTGTGGACCGGCCTGCTGGCAACCGTGGTGTACAACCAGAACCGTCAGCAGAACCGTGTACGCATTTTCGAAAGCGGTCTGCGTTTCGTGCCAGATACTCAGGCACCGTTGGGTATTCGTCAGGATCTGATGTTAGCCGGTGTGATTTGCGGTAACCGTTACGAAGAGCACTGGAACCTGGCAAAAGAGACCGTTGATTTCTATGATTTGAAAGGCGATCTTGAATCCGTTCTAGACCTGACCGGTAAACTGAATGAGGTTGAGTTCCGTGCAGAAGCGAATCCGGCACTGCATCCGGGGCAATCCGCAGCGATTTATCTGAAAGGTGAACGTATTGGTTTTGTTGGGGTTGTTCATCCTGAACTGGAACGTAAACTGGATCTTAACGGTCGCACTCTGGTGTTCGAACTGGAGTGGAACAAGCTCGCAGACCGCGTGGTGCCTCAGGCGCGCGATATTTCCCGCTTCCCGGCGAACCGTCGCGACATCGCGGTGCTGGTCGCGGAAAACGTGGCTGCCGCCGATGTTTTAGCCGAATGTAAGAAAGTTGGCGTAAATCAGGTAGTTGGCGTAAACTTATTTGACGTGTACCGCGGTAAGGGTGTTGCGGAGGGGTATAAGAGCCTCGCCATAAGCCTGATCCTGCAAGATACCAGCCGTACACTCGAAGAAGAGGAGATTGCCGCTACCGTCGCCAAATGTGTAGAGGCATTAAAAGAGCGATTCCAGGCATCATTGAGGGATTGAACCTATGGCGCTTACAAAAGCTGAAATGTCAGAATATCTGTTTGATAAGCTTGGGCTTAGCAAGCGGGATGCCAAAGAACTGGTTGAACTGTTTTTCGAAGAGATCCGTCGCGCTCTGGAAAACGGCGAACAGGTGAAACTCTCTGGTTTTGGTAACTTCGATCTGCGTGATAAGAATCAACGCCCGGGACGTAACCCGAAAACGGGCGAGGATATTCCCATTACAGCACGGCGCGTGGTGACCTTCAGACCCGGGCAGAAGTTAAAAAGCCGGGTCGAAAACGCTTCGCCCAAAGACGAGTAATCTGATCTAACTAAAAAGGCCGCTCTGCGGCCTTTTTTCTTTCAATAACTGATTGATTTATAATGCTTTATCTCTCTTTGTTCCACTATGTGTCCACATTCAGTGGAGGGAGAGGGGAGTAAGCCCGCTACATTGTGGGCTTTGTCTTATAGTCTGATCACTGTTTCAAGTCGGTGAGGGCACCAAAAAGAAAACCCGTAGTTTTTACGCTGCGGGTTTGTTGTTCATGTCTGTGAGATAGGGTGCCTTATCGACCTTACCCTGGCAACCGATTGACGGGGGATTGCTCCCCCGTCGCGGTTTCCTTACTGCTTACACTGTAAGAACGCCGCAAACTCCGCTCCCCAGAAGCTCATCCGTATTTCGCACAGCGAACCGTGCAGCATCCAGATGATGAGGATTGCCGTCACGCAGAACGTGATGGCCGTAAGCGATTTTTGCGACATAGCACTTGCTCCTTTTCCGGAGAGGCGCTAACCTTTCACTTGTCAAGGTAATGCGGTTAGGGCCTCGGTTAAACAGAGATGTTTTCCGGGGCCTTTCCACATCTGGCCTTCGGGTATTCCCTCCGACCATCAGCCGAAAGGCACCCGCGCGTAATCTATCGCTTTTTTGTTGCTCCGGCAATTCTGCCTGTTAATTCTGAGGTAAAGGCAAACTCATCTGATTGTTTCCCCTGTGTGAAGCTGGCAGCTCATGCCACGGGATACCTTCTGAAGAGTGAACGCCGGAGGCGTGTTTTGATGTGAATTTATGGAAAGCTTCCAGTGTTGAGAAGCATACGCCGCATTCCAGATTGTTACACTGGTAATACTTTTGCCGCACGGTGTTTGAATCATTTTCCGGACGACTGGTGCGGATACGGGCAGATGCGCCACAAAGCGGACAACGGAACATAGCGACCTCCCTTAACGTGGTGCTGCCGCTATTCTAAGTTGTCCCAATTCAGATTCCAACTGACAGCCCTCCCTGAGTGAGGAGCTATCTATAGTCTTCCCATGAGTTTTCATCGACACAAAATTCAATACCAGCATCCAGTCCATTTATGTGCAAATTAAACTCATCATTGATAAACTGGCCTTCGTCTATTTCAAAGAATAATTCTAGTTCTACTGTAAAATCCTTTTCCTCCTCCTCGTGATTAGATACGGTGTCAAAGGTATAAAATTTTCTATCCTCTTTGTCATTATAGCCATTTGCGGTATCAGGTCCGCTGGCAGTGACATTAAAACTAACAGTAACATCAAAAGTAATTTGACAACTTTCGTCATCCAAATGAATTATTTTGGGCTCAAATTCGCTTATGTTCGTAATTTCAAAACTATCAATCTCTGAGTCTTCCCATGTTGAAGAATTATAAGCTTCAGCAGTTTCTAATTCTTCCTTTAATTTCCGTATGATTTCTTCATTTTTGCTTTCTAAAAAACGTTCTATAAATCCAGTTCTTTCGTCATTGTGTTTGTTGTAATCATCTAGTAGTAAGTTTAGTGCTCCTATAATTATGAAATTATCATTGTTTTCACAGTAACCTTTTAGGTCAGGGTCTTCTGAAACCACATAAATTTTTTCATTATCTCCTAGCGCGGAACGTATTGCTAAAAGAGTGAAGGCGTCTCGAAATTCGTTAGGTTTTTTCGCGCTAAAGGGGCTTTTTTTATCAAAGTACATGTCTATAACTTCATTGAGGTCCACCTTCGACATATCTACAATAGTTGTGTTTGAGTCCTCCATGAAACAATTAAATGCGCTTAATGCCTTTTCTTGAATGTCAGTTTCATTAATTTCACAAAATAGATTTTTAATATTGTCATCTTCATATTCTTTGAGGATAACAGCCTTTCGTCGGAAATTGTTAATCCCTTTCAATGCTTCTTGTATATGTTCGATGATTTTTCGTTCAACTTCTTTAACTACAATTGTTGTGGAAATATGCCTGAACTCATTATTTCTACATAGTTCTTCAAATGATTTTATAGTTTTTGAATTGAAGTCCAGGTTTGCTTTTACAAAAAACTCAGTATCAATGAATACATTGCGGGTAACTAGAGACATTTTTCAACTCCTTTTAATATATTAACCCAAATGAGGTAACATCATAAAAGATTACATAGTCACTTGTATTGGTATCTTGAGTCAAGAGAATATGATGGCGCTTACAAATTTTTGTGACAAGGCTAGTTGTCAGACTGTTAAGTGCTATAAGCGAGTTAATATATCTAAGTTGCTCACTCTGTTTCCGCTATCCATTCCGGGATTTTTGCCTCAAGCTCAAGCTGCGTGGTAAAGCCGCTGTTATCAATGGTGTGCTCGGCTTTTGCAATAATCCAGTCCTGATTGTCGATGTCACTTTTGAAGCCTGTCACCGTGCCATGCATTTCGGGGTAGAGTTCCGCACGTCCACGCGCCAGCGTGATGGAGAATGATGCGGCTCCGCGTTGTAGTTGCTGCCACTTTGCCGCCGCTGCGCGTCTTGCTGCCTGCTCGTTCTGATAAGTCTTGCGTAACACAAACACATTGCCTTCCGCGCCTTCCATATAATCACCTTCGCGGCTGCTGCTTTTCTCCTTTTTGGGTTTTGGCGGTTTGCGGCGTTTCACGCTGACTTTTTTCTTTTTCCCGTAATTAAGATCAAGCCAGTAAGCGCGTACCCCCGTATACGCCTCGCGGTCAGCAATGCGGAACTGATGGCGATCGCCGCTGCTGCGTGTGATGGCGAACGATGGCAACGGCTGGCCCTGTGCGTTCACGCCACCGCCGGGCATGATGAATAACAGATTACCGCTTTTTACCGTGGTGATTGCGCCCAGCATTTCCGCCATGCGCGTAAGGAAGGACATGTCGCTTTCTTCAGTCTGGTCGGCGTGGTCGATTTCGATATCCATCAGCATTTCGCTGATTTGCGGTTTCAGGCCGTACCGATGAGCGATGGCGGATACCACACGTTCAACGGTCACATCATGCCAGGACGCCTCACGTTTAACATTAAATTCATCCCGAAAATCTGCGCTTCTGGCTGAAACAGTCAGCCTGTCCGGCGGTCCTTCGTGAGCGATTTCATCAACAATGTAAGTGCCTTTTTCTGTCAGCGGTTCCCCTTTCCAGCCAATGAGAACCGTCAGGCGCGCGCCCCGTGGCGGTAGCTGCAACTGGCCATCGGCATCATCCAGCGTGATGGTGAGCTGGTCCGCCTCAAATCCCCGGTTGTCGGTCAGTGACAGGCTCATCAGGCGTTCTGCCACGCCGGACAGCGTTTTACCCTCGGCGAGAATATCAAAATCCGGCATTTTCACGGGGTCTGTGCCCTGACTGAGCAATTGCATGGTGGTGTCGGTCATCTGTTCCCTCCCTGTACGGCATGGTCGCATGTGCGTGCGGAGGGGGTTACTGCTTTTTGTTGTCGCCGTGGCGGGAGAATAGCGCAGGGGTGAGATTACGCGCGTGGTGGGTGATGATTGTTGCCGAATCATTTAACGGATACAAGGGGCTGAAGCTATGAGTGAAACTCGTTTTCATGGTGCCCGTGTTACGGAAAATACCGACCTGGTAACAGCGATTAACGATGTTGATTCCAGCGTTATCGGTATCGTGGCAACGGCGGATGATGCGGACGCGAAGCTGTTCCCGCTGAACAAGCCCACACTGCTGACCCGCGTCAATGACGTGCTGGGAAAATGCGGAACAACGGGGACGCTTTATCGTGCGCTTAAGGCCATCGCAGACCAGGTGAGCACAAAGGTGATCGTCGTTCGCGTGGCTGAACACAAAGAAGAAGACGGAAAGACGCAGGATCAACTGGTTATCGGTGGTTCTGAGGATGACGGCAGCTATACGGGGATGTATGCGCTGCTTGTTGCAGAGCAGGATGAAAGCATCGGATACCGTCCGCGTATTCTGGCTGCGCCGGAGCTGGACACGGAGGCTGTAACAAAATCCCTGTGCGTGATTGCAGGTAAACTGCGCGCGTTTGTGTATGCCTCATGTCACGGCTGTAACACGATGGCTGAGGCGATTACCTACCGCCAGAAATTCAACGAACGTGAGGTGATGCTCTTATGGCCGGACTTCATCGCCTACAACCCGAAAAGTGGCAAAAACGAAACGTTCCCCGCGCCTGCCTATGCGTGCGGCCTTCGTGCGTACATTGACCATGAGCAGGGGTGGCACAAATCACTGTCCAACGTTCCGGTTAAAAATGTGCTGGGGATGTCGAGGCATGTGTTCTGGTCATTACAGGCCGAAGACAGTGATGCCAACAGCCTCAACAACAAAGAAATCACGACCATTATTCGTCGCAACGGGTTCCGCTTCTGGGGCAACCGCACACCGGAAACGAACGCCTACATCTTTGAGGTGTATACCCGAACCGCACAGGTGCTGGCTGATTCAATTGCGGAAGCGCAGTTTGAAACCATCGACAGTCCACTGACGCCTGCGAACGTGAAGGATGTTATCAGCGCCATCAGGGCAAAACTGGATTCGCTGGTTACTGCCGGGAAACTGATTGGCGCGGAGTGCTGGTATGACGTGGTGGATAACGGCACCACGGATTTACGTCAGGGGCGTGTGCGTATTCGCTACAAATATACGCCCGTTCCCCCGCTGGAAGACATGGAGCTTTACCAGACGTTTACTGATGAATTCTTTGGTCCCGCATTTGCGGTGCTGGGAGGTGCCTGATGGCTGTGCCAAAACATCTTCGTTTTTTTACGCTGTTTGTGGATGGTGAAAACGAAGTGGGTAAGGTGACGTCCGTCACTCTGCCCAAACTGACGCGCAAAACCGACAGCTACCGGGGGGGCGGCATGATGGGTGCGGTAAGTATTGATCTCGGTCTGGACGACTCCGCGCTTGATGCGAGCTTTGTCATGGGGGGCGCAGTTCGTGAGCTGTTCCTTAAGTATGGCGGCACGATTGACGGCACGCTGCTGCGTTTTGCGGGTGAATACTACACCGATGCAGAAAGCGACCTGTATGAAGTCGAAATGCGCGGACGTGTGACGGAAATTGATATGGGGGAAGCCAAACAGGGCGAAGCCACATCACACACTTACGCCATTAAAAACACCTACTACAAGCTGAGTGTTAACGATCGCCCGTTGTGGGAGATTGATCTGCTGAACTTCATTTACCGGAAGGACGGCAAGGACATTGTGCCCGATCGCATCCGTTCCGCGCTTGGGCTTGGCTGATAAGTAATATGCAGGCGGCGCAGTGCGTCGCCTCTGACTGAAAGGAGTTTCCTGATGAAAGAGACGAAAAACATCGATACCGAAAACACGGTAGTTGCTGACACTGTGAAAGAAACCAGTGAGCGTGGCGTAAAACTTACCCAACCAATTGAGCGAGGCGGCGAAAAAATCACGTATGTGGAGATCACCGGGGCTATTGAGCAGGCTGGATCTCTGCGAGATTTGTCGCTGTCTGATGTGCTGAATCTGAAAGCGGAATCCATGTTTACGCTGCTGTCACGCGTGACATCACCGCGACTGGATGAAGTGACGATCAAAAAAATGGCATCCCGTGACTTTATTCAGTTATGTGTGGTTGCCGTAAATTTTTTGAGCGGTGCGGACTCTGGCGGGAAGAACGAACAGGCGACGGAAGCCTGATCACGGTTGTGTGCTTTGAGCACATAGAAGACTTTGTGGCAGATATTGCCGTTATTTTTAACTGGTCGCCCGCCGAAATCTTCATGATGACGCCCGGCGAAGTGGTTAGCTGGCGTGAGCGGGCGGCACTTCGCAGCGGGAATGCAGATAATGAAGACTCTTGACATCCGGGTCGCTTTCAGCGCCGTTGACAGGCTGACCCGGCCTGCCGAAAACGCCCGCCGCCTGATGGGGCAGTTTGGTGACTCCATTCAGCGAACGCAGGGGGCGATCAAAAATCTCGAGCGTCAGGCGCGTTCATTTGAGCGCGCCCGCGACGCTGTCAGTAAAGCGGATGCGGGCATCGTGAAAGCACGACGCCAGCTTAACGCCCTTAATCAGTTACAACGCACGGGTACAGTGCTCAGCGAAAAACAACAAAAGCTGATGCAGCAGTTAAGCACCCGGCTTGAACGCCTGAATGAATCGCGCACACGTGAAATTCAGAAAATGCGGGAGCTTGGCGGAGAGCTGAAACGCCACGGCATTTCCCTGACAGGCAGCGATAACACCATCCAGCAGGCCATCAGACGCACCGAACAGTACAACAACCAGCTTGAACGCGAACGGCAGGCGCTTGCGCGTGTAACGCGGGCGCGTGAGCGGTATTCGCGCGCGCAGGAAACAGCGGGAAAACTGAAAACAGGTGGTGCGCTGGCAATTGGTGCGGCAGCGGCGGGCGGCTATGCTGCCGGACGTTTTTTGCAGCCTGCGATCGGGTTCGGGAAAGAGATGTCCCGCGTTCAGGCACTGACGCGAATCGACAAAAACAGCCCGCAGTTTAAGGCGCTGCGTGAGCAGGCGTTAAAACTTGGCTCTGAAACACAGTTTACTGCGAGTGATGCCGCCAGTGGGCAGAGCTTTCTGGCAATGGCTGGTTTTACTCCGCAGGCCATTCAGGCCGCATTGCCCGGTGTTCTTAATATGGCGCTGGCAGGTGGCGTCGAACTCGGCGAGACGGCTGATATAGGCTCCAATATCCTCACACAGTTCAACCTGACAGCCGATCAAATGGACCGGGTTGGCGATACGCTGACAGCAGCATTCACCCGGACCAATACTGATTTACGCGCGCTGGGCGAAACCATGAAGTATACCGGTCCGGTTGCCGCAAAACTTGGTATCAGTCTTGAAGAAGCGGCGGCCATGGCCGGGATGCTTGCCAATAATGGTCTTCGTGGAAGCGATGCTGGTACGGCCATGCGCGCAAGTCTGTCCCGCCTTGCATCACCGCCAAAAGCTGCGGCTGATGCACTGAAAGAGCTGGGGGTGTCAGTTGCTGACGCCAGAGGCAAAATGCGCCCGATGGAGGATGTGCTGCTTGATCTCTATAAGGCGACACAAAAATACGGACAGGTGGACCAGGTTTCCTTCTTCAAGGACATCGCCGGAGAAGAGGCGTTCGTTGGTTTGCAGACGCTTGTTGCGGCGGCTGGTTCAGGAGAGCTGCAAAAACTGACCAGAGAATTGCAGGGGGCAAGGGGAGAGGCCGATCGCGTCGCAAAAGTAATGGCCGATAATCTTGATGGGGACCTGAAAAATCTCGACAGCGCATGGGAAGGTCTTCGTATTCGCATCAGTGATCTGGTTGACGGTCCGCTGCGTTCTGTCACGCAGTGGCTCACGCGGGTGCTTGAAAAAATCACCTCGCTGGCGCAGGCCCATCCGGTATTGACGCGCCAGCTACTGATAGCAGGCGGTGCGTTGCTGGCAATGACTGCAACGATTGGCTCGTTGTCGCTGGTTATTGGGGTGCTTTACGGGAAGCTGGCCACCCTGCGTCTTGGTTTTGACATTCTTACCCGGTCAATGAATGTCGTCAGGGTGTTGCCTGCGCTGTGGGGAATGGTGACGGGTTCTGTTTCTTTGCTGGGAGGCGCTATCGGGGCGCTGTTCAGTCCGGTTGGTCTTATCGTGGCTGCGCTTGCCGGAGCTGCCGTTCTTATCTGGAAATACTGGGATCCCATCAGGGCATTTTTTGCCGGGGTGTTCAGCGGGATTATGGAAAGGCTGACCCCGTTGCGCGAAACCTTTGAGCGGTTTGGTCCTGTTTTTGACGCAATCGGAAGCGGGATCAGCCAGGTGTTTAACTGGTTTAAATCGCTGCTGTCACCGATGGAGTCCAGCAAGGAAACGCTGGATAAATGTACCAGTGCTGGCGAGATATTCGGTAACGTTCTTGGCGGTGCGTTACAGCTTGTTCTGACACCTGCAAAAATGCTACTGGATACGCTGGCGTGGATACTTGAAAAACTTGGCGTCCTTCCGGATGAAGCGGAAAGGGCGCGCAAGAAAATCGAAGACGCACAGCGTGCGGCCATTCTTCAGGACAAGGTTGCTCTGTTTCAGGGAGACATTGCGAAAATCAATCCGCCGAAGCCTGTGGAAAATGGCAATGGCACCGGAGGTGATAACCCCAAAGACAACAAACCGCTCACAGACAGCAATACCGGTACGCTACGCAGACTCAGCAAAATTGCTGATAACACAGGTAAGCTGGTTGATGAGACGAAAAAACGCATTGGCCCCGGTGATATTGTCTTTAAGAACCTGCCCCGCGCACTTGCCGTTCGTGGGGAGTGGCAGGAGCGGAAGATTGCGCAGGCCAGTAAGCCTGCCCCCGCAATTAATATCACACCCGTGGTCCCGGCTCCGCTGCCTCCGGCGCTGGTCCCTGTTGTTGCGGCCAGCTCCCGCCCGGTGGCGGAGGCCATACGATCGCCAGTGGCATCAGTTCCTGCAACTTCCCGTAACCGGGAGCCTGTTGCCTCCGGATTTGGTGGTGAAATTCATGTCCATCTGCATAACGTTGTTACGCAGAATCCCCGCGAACTGGCGAAACTGGTCGGTGAAATGGTCAGGGCAGAGATGGAACGGCGCGCCCGTGCCGGACGTGGCAGTTTTTACGATAAAGATTGAGGAGTCATGGTCATGATGATGATCTACGGCATGTTTGTTTTTGAGCTGCGCACACTGCCGCATCAGCAGTTACAGCAAAACAAAAGCTGGCGGCATGTGAAAAATGAACGCGTTAACCGTTCAGCAAGCTGGCAGTATATCGGTGCAGGTGATGATCGCATTGTGCTTTCCGGCGTGCTTTATCCTGAAATTACAGGTGGTGAAGTGTCGCTTTCGTTGCTGACCACGCAGGCATATACAGGACGCCCCTGGCCTCTGATTGATGGTGTCGGGCAGATTTACGGCATGTATGTGCTGACTGAAACGAATACGACCCGTTCCGAGTTTGATCGCTACGGTAAGGCGAAAAAGATAGAATTTTCACTGACCCTTGAACGCTGTGATGAGGATTTGCGGGAGCGCCTGCAATCCTCATCATTCAGCGATATGCTGTCCGGCTTCAAAGATAAGGTGACATCATCTCTTAACAGCGCGGCCAGTTCAGTTAAAGGGCTGTTCTGATTTAACACAAAAACCGCTAATGGTCAGATTAGCGGTTTTCTTTTTCCTGGATCTGCCTGGTTGTTTCTTCGGCCTGTATATCGCCTATGGGACTCACAGCTACGGCTGGACATCATTTCCGACGAGAATAAACAAAAATTAACCGAGTGGATGCTCTACGCGTAGAAAGTCGAATCTACAGACACCTCCAGCCTGCCAGCAACGTTTCCCGAACAACCTGAATGAGACAAGGCCCGCTATCGGGCCTTAATTTTTATTCAGGCTTTTGTGGCCATTCGGGATTTGCCGTATCCACACGGCTGACCAGAACACTGTAGCGTTCCCATGCTTCCAGTCGGCTGTGCTCCTCATCTGTTGCCATATTCAGCCTGACAGCGCGTTCCAGCGGCAAAATCACGGATTCAGCTTCGGAAAGCAAAGTTGCCTTCTGTAATTCTGCCAGTTGCTGCTGTTCGTCCGCCGTATAAATCCGCTTAATCACGGCACCATCCTTAAACATCCATTTACCTGAGTCGTCTGCACGTCGGTTGGCGGTAATATCAGGAACCTCAACAACGCTAAAACCCTCAGGGTTAAGCGTGGAGGCATCTTTGGTGATGGCGATAATAATATCATTCTCGTCGTAAAGAATTTTTATTGTGTCTTCCTGAAAGTTACTTACTTCCTCATACCAGTTTTTTCCGTCTTCGGACCATAACCAGATAACATCAAAATTCTTTGTTAGCTGATATTGTTCTTTTGTTTTTGGATTACCTGACTTAATGTTTTTTAAATGCTGCATAATTTACACCTGCGCAACGTTATACCATGTGCCATTGATGTATTTTTGTATTGGTCGGAATACTGCGGGGTCATCACCATCGACTTCACCGACAATACCAAGCCCCGTGATTACATGACCTGATTTTTCATACATCACGCCTTTTTGCATGGTCTGAACAACACGTGTGCCAAGTCTGACATCCCTCACATAGCGGGAATCAAAATTACCGTAATCTGATGGAGTCACCTGACCTGCGACATTAACTGGCTTGTTACTCTGCAAAGTACCATTCTGAAAGCGGAATACATGCTGGCTATTTGCATAAACATCAAGCAGGCCGTCACCGTTCTGTTTAAAACCAGTATCATTATCGCCAAGAACGATAGAGTTACCGCCAAGAGCATTTGCAGTACCCAGACCAAGAGAACCATTAACCGTTAAACCGTTCCCAATAGTTACTCCACCACTGGCATCGTTAATGGTAAGCGGCCTTAAACTATTCCATGTTCCTAGGCTGTCGCCCGAATTGGTCAACATGAAGTATGTGTTTGAACCATCGTTTCGGATAAAGAATCCATAGTTACCCTGTACGATGCGGAAGCCGTTTCCTGATTTGGAAACAATCTCGCCAGCAGCCGTTAAACCGCCGGTAAGAGCTCCTCCGGTTATTGGCAATGCACCAACATTTTCAGGCGTGAGGTTAATGTCTTTTGAACCATCAAACGAAACGGAATTAATCTTTCGCGCGGTTTTTAGTTTTGTGGCTGTTGAGGCATTTCCGGACAGCTCACCAGAAATGCCACCAACAACTGTTAGATCACCAGTTATTGTGCCGCCTGAAATTTCCAGTTTTTTAGCAACATTACTCTTAATAGAGTCGATTTCTTTTTTCAGATTAGTTATATCTGCTGGTATCGTTGTCACTGTTGCCATATTAATTCCTTACGCCCATTCCCGCAGCGGTTGTTCTAATTGAACTTCAAAACCATCAAACATTTGTTGTTTCAAACTGTCGTTTAAAATACGAACATTAACAAAGAAGCCATCATTTTTAATCACTGTTGGTTCTTCGTTCTCGCCGTTTGGTATTTCGGTATATGTAATACCTACAACATCAAGAAGGATGTTGTTTTGCAGTTCTTCATTATCGTGCCAGGATATACTCTCTAAAAAAGAGTCGTATTCTGCTCTGTCTCTGAATTTCAACGTAATATCTTTCATTAAATAACCTCAGCCATTTGTTGGTCTGTTAATGCTTTATGCCATATTCTGAAATTCCTGATATGACCAAATAAATGACGTAACCCTGCTGTAGTCTGGCCTCCAATACGGATGGTTGCAGAGTTCTGAATATAGGACCACGTAGTCTTTGTTTCGCTGGATATGCGCCCGTTACTTACTGAGCACGTAGACTGATCTGATTTTACACGCATCCCCATAACCATTTTTTCAAGCGATGCGTTTTCGTTTACCCGTCTGTTAGCTCCTCCAATATCGCAATAAGGAAATCCGTCGTAATCTGCTGAAGAACCGAAGCCAAGAATAATAGCCGCTCCGGTTTGATGACCGCCGGTATCAAAAACACGCGGTGCTGCATTTGGCGTTTTATACCAGTTCTTATGTACCTCACAAAGAACCGTAAAAGGAAGATTATAAAGATTATTCTTAATTGGAACTGTAACTATATCGCTTGCGCGGGTAGCCGCCGTCGTTCCTGAGATAATAAAAGATGATGCACACGAACCATCCTCAACCTGAGGGGTGGCCAGATAAATATAGTCTCCAGATACGGTTGCTCCGCCCTGCTTAGGGGAATACTGTATCTGAGATCCTATTTTTAACTCATCATCAATTGCCTGGATTGTTGCCTCTGCAAAAATCCATCCGGTAGCTTCGTCCTTTCTGACTCTCGCTGTAATCCTTGAGGCCGCGCCACCTGTCATATTAATTTCAAGCGTTTGTGTATCAATATATGCATCACCAAGAAAAGTTGTTGCACTACCGTCATATTTATCAAAGCGGATACGCAACCTTACCTGTCGTTCTGTTTTAAAACGACATGAGGTTGTCACGTACTTGTTATCGCCTGAAACATCAACTGACTTTGTAGCAGCAATTGATGCCATATTAATGGCTGACGTTTGCCCAATCAGAGAATCGTTACAGACAAACTTTCCATAGGTAAAACCAAAACTATCCGTCCCGGTTTCGGGAACATCCATATTTGACGATCGCCCCCAACTGGCAGGGCTTTCCGAATTGAGCATGTAGTTCGTTCTTTGCCCCTCAATAAGCAGGCCATCACGTTCAAACCGTGGCTCGTCAATGGCAGCCTCTGTCAGCACACCAGATTTATTAATATAGGTTGCTTTCGATGCGCGTTTAAACTTAACAACCTTGTCGCCAGGCATTGTTATTTCGTCGTCGCCAATAACAATCTTTTTATATGATGGCGAAAAGCCCGTAATCATATCCAGTGAATCATTAAACGGTATCCACACATCAGGCAGCGGTTGAATAATCTTCCTGGCATCCTCCAGTGACAATGCTTCGACATCCGAGGCTGTTAAAGTAATATCTGTCGAACCGTCAAATGAAACGTTGTTAATCTTCCGCGCTGTTTTCAATTTCGTTGCGGTGTCGGCGTTCCCTGTCAGCGCCCCGGTGATCCCACCGTTGAAAGTCTGGCGTGCACTCCATGTGTTAGCCGTGCTCAACAGGGGGATCTTTTCACCACTTGTACCGAGTTCTCTAAAACCAAGGTATTGGATAACAGCAAGAACGCTTGTTTTGGCCAGAATATCGCGACCGACTGACGTTAAGTCAGTCTGAGAAACAGTGTCTGTACCGGTAAAGTACGGCAATTTATTTGCGCCTGTCGCAAGGCCAGCAAGTGCGGTTAAAGTTGCATCAAGTGGCTGTTTTCTGTTTGCCAGGTCAAACACTGCTTTGACAGCTTTTGGCGTTGCCGCCAGCTTTTCACTGGTGCTGTTTGTTGCACTGCTTAACTGAGTAAAACCTTTTTCTGTCAGCGTGGCGTCAGGATGGCGGCGGGACTGCTCATGCTCTGCGATTTTGTCATCGACGTAATCCTGCGTCGCCATCACTGTGCTGGCATCAATACTCAGCTCAACGGATGCCACGTTGCTGACAATAATAACCATGCGGCAGGTCTGCGCACGTCCGGAGCCTTCAGCCAGTTCAGGCTTATAGCTTTCTGCCATATTGGATACCGCAATCAGTGTTCCGGCATCGTCATACAGACCAAGCTCACGCATCCAGAAGCCGCCCACTTCGGGCGGTACAACCAGTTCAGCCACGATATAGTTTTTATTCTTATTATCCACGCTGACTTTATTCAGAGCGTGACGCCAGACCTCATGCACCAGTTTCGTCTGACCGGTATCCGGCACCGGCAATTTGCCATTACCGTCACCCACGGCCATTGCAGACAGAGTTACTTTTTTCCCGCCGGGGACAGTGGCGGCTGCCAGCTTTGCGGCTCCGGCAGTAGTGATAACGGTTTTAAATTTCGTGCTCATTGTTTCTCACTTATCCGGGATAAACAGTAATAACATCACCATCACAGACCACACCGCCTGTATACAGATAGCCGGGAATGTCCTGGATAATGTTCAGGCCGATAAGGTGGCGACTTGCGGGTTTGGCATCGGCAATCAGCCGTTCCATTTCCAGATACATTTCCTCGGTCACACCACTGTCCAGCGTGCCAACATCAACCTTGAATGTTCCGGGTTCGCCGTCGAACTCCCACCACTCAGACACGCGAATGAGGTATCCCAGCGGTTCAATGGCTCGTCGCAGTGCGCTGATGGTCCCTTTGTGTCGGTGTATCAGCCATGCATCACGAATAACCTGTCGCTTTGTCTCTTCCGGCCAGTTGCGATCCCAGCGGTCAACGGAAAATGCCCAGGCGAGATAAGGCAGCAGATGCACCGGGCAGGTGTCCGGTGACCACAGCGTGTTGAGGTCTACCGGGATGTTTGTAATGCGCGCTCCGACAGCTTCGGCGCAACGCATGAAATTGCTGGCTGATGGCGGTAACAGTGAATTACTCATTACGCCCACCTTCGCTGATGGAGAATGACTCACAGCGCGCCGCCTGTATGTCGCTGATGGCCATATTCTGTGTGGGTTCGATTATCTCCACGCGTTGCACGCCGTGCACATGCAGTGCGGCAGCAATGGCGGACAACGCCACATCCTGACCGATAAGCCCCTGTTCAGCCAGCCACTTCCTGAATGACGATTCCGCCGCGGCCAGAATAGGTTCGGATTCCGGGCCGGGGTAAAAGTACAGTTTTGCATTCAGCCGCCATGTCACGATGCTGGCGCTCTGTACGGTCAGGCGGTCGGCCACCGGACGGGTATCCTCTGCATTCAGAACGGCGCGAACGGTATTAAGCAACGCCTCCGTTGCTGTGCCGTCGCCTTCAGTGGACAGAATGGAAACCGTCACACAGGCCGGAGACGGGCTGATAGCTCGCGCATCGCGCACCAGACCGCTGGCGCTGCGGGCAAAATACTCGTATGCGCCTGACGGGCCTGCAACACTCAGGCCGTCATACGCCCGCTGCGCCCGCAGTCTCAGCGAGGTATCGCTCTCCATCACCGCGTCGGTGGTATCCGTTGCCGGAGTGATAACCAGGCGCTTTGTGTTCATATTGCCCGCGAGGTTGTCCAGGTTTGTCCCTGAACCGTGGCTTAACATACAGGCGCGTGCGCCCTCATTGACCCGCTGGCGTAACAGCATTTCACGAAACGACATGGTTTGAGCGATAACGTTAAGGGGTTCCGATTCCTGCTCCAGCGCGGCGGAAACGGCTTCACGCTGTTCGGCGGGATAGGACGCAATCATCATGGCCTTTGTGTCAGCCAGAATTGCCTCAAAGTCAGGTTCCGCGATGATGGCGGGTTCCGGTAACTGTGAAAGGTCAACGGCAGGCATGATTTACTCCCTCAGCGTGATGGTTAATTCAACATTCTGCATGGTCTGCATGACAGTGCCCGACAGCGTCACCCCGGCGCGGCCTCCTGCCTTCCAGACAACGTCGATAGAGTCCAGGGCAATGCGGGGTTCCCATCGTGTCAGCGCAATCACGGCAGCACTCATGCATTGCAGACGCGTGGTGTTATTCATGGGTTCGTCAATCAAATCAGGCACAAGGCTGCCATATTCCCGTCGCATAACCCGGCTTGCCAGCGGGGTGGTCAGGATATCCCTGACTGACTGTTTCAGGTGCTCCATATCGTTCAGGTTTCCCGTCCCGTCCGGATTCATTCCTGTGTAGCGGGTTGTCACTGCGGGCCTCCTGTCGAATCGCTGCCGCCTTTCACGCCACCGTGTTTATGCGTATGCACTGTGATGCCGTTTGAGGTGAAGTTGCCGCCGCTGTGCGTGATATTGCCGCTCATCTTTCCTCCTTTTGTGACGTCAAGCGTCGCCGTTCTCAGAAGGTTTGTGCATTCCACGACGGGCGTATCCAGTTTCACGCTGACGGATGCCTGTAAAGTGGCCGTTTTCATGCCGCTGGCGCTCAGTGCGCCAGCGTCCGCGTCGTAGCGGAACACCGCGCCGTCCGGCGCGCTGATCACGATTTCTTTCAGGCTTTTGCCGGGTGCCGGACTGGCATCACTCCACAGGCTGCCAATTATCATGGCGGTTTCCGGGTTGCCGCCAATGCAGGCAATTACCACCTGTTCGCCGGGTGATGGCGGCAGCCACACATTGAAGGCTCCCGCGCGCGTGGTGTTCCAGCGCAGCCAGCCTGTTTCCAGTTCGCCGCTGCGAACGCGCACGCGCCAGGACTTCTCATCAACTTCAGAGATGATCCCGGTGCGGATGATATTGCTCAGCAGTCGCATGAGTTCTGCGCTCACCGTACAGCCTCCGCAATCCGGCCCAGCACCGTGTTATAAATCAGGCGCTCATCTGCCTGGCTGATACCCAGCAGCTCACGTACCGGGTAATCGGTGAAAATGCCCGGCGCAACCTGATCGCGCTCACCGAACTGATGAACGCGTGCAATACGTGCGGCCACGCCGCTGTAACCCACCGTCACACCGGAAGCATCTGCACGGGCTTTCAGGTAGCGGGCGGTGCGCAGTTTTACAAACATGGGGACGCGCTTTGTGCTGTCCTGGTTGATGCGCCGGGTGCGTATTTCCAGAAAGCGGTCGATGTCATCCCGGTAAAACGTGCGGATGCTGTTTTTATCCTCATCCCACCCGGTGATGGTTCGCCCGTATTTCCCCGTGTCGTGATGCCAGTTTTTCAGCGTGCGTGCTTCGTTATTCCAGATAAAGCGAATGCGTTCCTGTATCCGGGTTACGCGGCGTCTGCGTGGTGTCCACGCGGTCCCGTCCGGCGCTTTCTGTGACCGGATACGCGCCTGCTGGGCGCGGCGTAAATCCTGTGCCAGCTTTCTGGCGATGTTATTGATGGCCTGCTGATTCAGGCTGTCGCGGATGGCCTCAAAGGTTTCATCCACGCGGGTGAATGCCTTATCCATCGCTTTCACCCCACGTCACATCCTGGAATACATGCGACCAGTCGCCTTCGGAAGAGGGCAGGCGGGGTTTTGGCTCCGGCAGGTGTTCTGCCTGCGGTGTGCCCTGACTGCTGCGCGTGATGCGAACGCGTTCCCGCAGGGGGAGCGTAAACAGGAGATCGGCGCTGTCATCGTCATTGATAACGGCGGAGAATTTGATGTCCTGATTACGCTCAGGGTTGAGCAACAACTGTGGCTGATTTTCGGATAACCACGCCAGCAGCGGCAGCGTGAGGTCGTCCAGCTCCCCGGCGTAATCCATGACAAACATCACCATCTGATAGCGGTAAACAAACGAGGGGGTTTCTCCGGTCGTTTCAATGTTGCCGCTCTCCACGAAAATGGTGAATTTTTCCGGGTTAGCCTGACACCATCGGCATGAACGGGTCATGGCTTTACGCAGGGAATCAGTTTTCAGCATGGTTGTTATCCTCGTTGTTCAGTCGTTGCAGCCTGCGCTGTTCCAGTAATTCAATGGCCCGTTTATCAGCGTTACAGGTTTCCAGTGCATCCAGAAGGCGGTCGCCCCATATACCGAGATTTCCCCATGTGGGAGTGTCAGGGAAGGGGGGAGGCGTTACCGGTATGGTCAGCGTCTGCGATATAAGCCGGACTGACGGCGCTGGCCGTGGCGCGTTCTGCGTGCCTGCGCAGCCTGTCAGTAAAACGAGCGTCAGGCAAAGCGTGGGCGCATTCATCTTTTGCAATATCGTTGCGTAGCTGTTCACGTCTTACCTCTCCGTCCTGATTGCGTTGCTGATTTTCCACGCGGAGTTGCGCCAGCACCTGCTGCATATCCTGTACCCCGGCGCTGATGATATTCAGGGTGTCGGCGGTACTTTTCAGGGTGCTGGCCTGCGCTTCGTTTCTGGCGTTCTCCCGGCCCAGCGACCACGACAGACGCATGGATGTTCCCCATCCGGCAATCAGAAGGAAAGCGACGCCAAGCGTGGGCCAGAGCTTCATGCCGGATAGGCTCCGTGTGGTAACTGAAAATGCGGTCCGTCTTTCAGGGTCTTCCAGTCGCCGCCCCATTCCACCGGAATATTCAGTTCCCGGCTGGCCTGTCTGAATGCTGCTGCGATTTTTTCGTACAGCGGCCATTCCCATGACACCTGGCTGCCGATATAAGCCACAACATCCACGGCATGTCCCGTAAGGTGGCGGCTGTTCATGGTCTGGCTCTTACCTGTGGCCACAAGTTGCTTCTGGCGGTAACGGCTGCGCAACCCTTCGGTGATACCAAAATCCACTTCCGAAATTTCCAGTGCCCGTCTGGTCACTTTCACCAGATCAGGATTTACGCCCTGCAAATTCTTTTCGCTCCGGCTGCTGAATTTAAATGTGTTGCTCATTCGTCCTTCTCCTTCACCCTGCGATTAAAGGCAGCAATAACCTTGTCGCGTGCTTTCTCTGCCCCCATAAAACCGATTGATGCGCCGATAAACGTCACGGCATCTTCAGGAAAACCGAAGAAGCGCAACGACCCGGCCACGGCCATGGCAAGAACGCCGCACGCCAGCGATCCCGTTACGGTCTGAACCAGTGTTCGTCCGTCATAAAGACTCATCAGCGCGGAAATGCTGACCGCCGCGCCTACTGCATACACCGTTGGCAGGTGGTCAAAGAGCCATGCAATAACCTGCTCTGTGATCCCTGTTTGAATGGTGCTCACTGCTACTCCCCCCACAACTGAATCATTTCTCGTTTCTTCTTCTCCGGCTCCGGCATCTCCACTTCCTGCCCGGCGTCCAGAAATACCTGCTGACAGAGTCCGGGGTTTGCATCCAGCACTTTTTCGGTGACGCCCTGCGTCGTGCCGTAGTACCGGAAACAGAGCGAATCCACGGTGTCGCTTTCCAGTGCCTTCACTTTCATCAGCACAACTCCGCAAAGATTCGCGGGCGGCGCAGAATGTCAGAGATGGCCCAGCTTACATCGCGCCACAAATCCGATGTCTGTATATCCAGTGCGTCCGCGCGGCGGTCGCCCTTATCCGTTGTGTCCGCATCGCGGTAACGCTCCAGAATCAGGGCGCGTGTGGCGGTATAAACGGCATTGCGCCAGTGCCAGAGATTGACGCTTTCTCCGTTAATTACGGGTGCCGGAACATCGGCCAGCGTCTGATGGCCAGCCGCCTGCTGTTCCTGCTGCCACGCTTCCAGCTCGCGGGTAACGTGTGCCACGGCCCCGGTGGCGGTATGCAGCAGGCGGGAGGTGGTCACACGGCCCGGCAGTCGTATCGCCAGACGCAGCTCACGCAGCACAATATCCGGCCAGAATGCACCCGCTGAAATACGGGTATCACCATCATCGGTATCGGTGATGTCGTCCTCTGCGGGTCCGGGGTTGGTTCTGGCAACCATACTCATGGGGTTCACTCCTGAAAAAAATCGGGCGGTGGGTGCGCGGTGTAAACGGTCACGGAGTCAAACCGGAACACCGCGCACGCCGCCCGCTGACGGGGTCAGTCGTTAACCGCGCTTCGCCTTCTGCGTCGCGGTGGTTTTTCGTGTTGCAGGCTTCCGCGTTGTCTTTTTACTTTTGCTGCTTTCGTCCTGCGCCTGCGGTGTGCTGGCATCTTCTGGTGCGGCTGCGGAATCGGCTTTTTTCAGGGCGCGGGAAAGGGTTGCAATCTCGCGTTTCACACCTGCGTTCGGGTTCAGGTGCATCGCTTCGCGCAGCAGCTTCAGTGATAAGGCCATGCTGTCCGCATCGCTCAGGCCACGGCGGGCAAAGGCGCACGCCTTGCATAATTTGGCGCGCACTTCGTCCGGCATATCCTGGTTGGCGACAATTTCCCAAAGTGTGTTCAGTGGTTCGATAAAGGCGGACAAATCCGCGTCGGCATCCGTCCCGGCCTGCGTCAGTACCGGGTTGCAGATTTCTTCGGTCAGTACCGTGGCAGCAGTACGGCCAAAGTTATCCGGCATGATGAGGTTGTGACGGACCACATATGCACCAATACGCAGCGCCAGCGGAAGATCGCCGCAGTCAATCGCCCACACCATCAGCGTGGCAATCACTTCATCCTGCTGCCCGCCGTCAGCCTCCAGCGTTCCCTCAATCCAGCCGGAAAAGTCCGGCAACAACTCTTTTTTGATGGCGGCTTTCGCGCTTCTGGCCTGTACGCCCTTAAGCCGGGCCTGTGCCAGACGCAGACGATACAGCACCTCTTCATGCGCGGTACGCGCGGCGTGGTCCACGCCTTCTTTCGCCCGGCCTGCGCGCTGTGCCATCACGTTCTGCCAGTGTTGCTGTGCAGGAGTAATCATTTTTTCTCTCCGTTACAGGCGGGCATGATGCCCGCCGTGAGTTGATTAGCTGTCGGCGAACTTCAGGCCAGTGACCATCGCGCACTTGCCATAGTCTTCAACGACATAAGCGTCATTGATGGACTGGTAGGTGGCGATGCGGTTGTATTCCGGCTCGTCTTTCATCAGGCGACGCATTGTTCCTTTCTGCCAGTAAATCGACAGGTTGTTGAACGAGGTGATCAGCATCGTTGAATCCGGGAAGAACGGCGCAAGGAATACATCCAGTCCGCCAATGGCGCGCGATGACAGGATGAGCTGTCCGGCAAGTAATTCCGCATTGGGATTCTGGCCGCTGATGCTGTTCAGCACGGGCAGACGCAGCGAGTTAAACAGGTTGCGCCCCATGATCACCACGAGGTCGTCAGCTTCCTTGTGCCATTCATCCAGCAGGGATGAGCGCGCGTCCTGTACCAGTGCATCAGCGTTCGCATACTTACCCGCGTGCGCCACGGTGTTGTCCATGTTGCGGGAGGTCAGCGTCACGTCATTCATTACGCGCTCGCTGGCGTCGGTTCTGATGTGCTCCAGCCATCCCACGTTAACGTCCTGAAGCAGCTTGTTGGTGCTGAAGTTGGACTCATCTGCGTGAGACGTGCCGTTGAAACCGATCATGATGCGGTCAAGCGCCACCTGCCGGGCAATCTGTGTGCTGACGCGTGACTGAAAATCAGGGTGTGCCGCCCAGGCATCAAGCTGCGGATACGAAATAAACGTGTCGTAGTTCACCTGTTCGCACTGATATTTGCGGTTTTTCAGATCAACCACGTTATTCGGGTTACGGCGTTTTGTGCCGTCATAACTGGTATTCGTGCGCGCAATCGGCCCGGTGGTGTCCAGGAGGATTTTTTCTCCTTTCTGGTCGGTCACACCGAACACGTTAATTTTTTTTGTAAATTCAGTGCTCTCCTTTACTGCGTTTTCAAAACGCTGCTGCACCGAGGGTTCCACGGTAAATCGCGATACCAGTGCAGATACCGGGATGTTGTTAAGCGACGCCTGCTGCGCCATATAGCAACCCAGCTTGTTGCGGGTAATATCTGACATCACCAGATTCATAAAAAATTTGCTCCTTTGTCTTATCAGAAGTCAGCCAGCTGGTCGGAGGCTGCGCCCGTTGCGGTGAAGCGGTTCTGCGGATCGCCGTCCTGCGTGCGCAGTTTTTCCTTCAGTGCTGCCAGCTCTGTGGTCAGTGACGTGATTTTCTGGCGGTCCTGCTGATGGCGGGTTTCCAGCACATTAAAACGGTCGATAATGTCGGCCTGTGACGTTGCGACGCCTTCCACCGCTTCCTGAATACGGGAGAAACTGGCGTCATCCGCTTTGCGGCCACGACCAATAATCCCCATTACGCGGTTAAACCACTGGGTGCCTTCTTCCTGGCGTTGTTCTGCCATTTCGATGATTTCAGACTCGATGGCTTCGGAAATGAGCGGTGCCTCACCCTGGACACTGTTGAACGTCATCACTGCCTGACGTTGCTGTGCCGTGAATTTCAGGCGCTCAGTGCCCAGGCTTGCCGGGGTGTCGGTCATCGCCAGCCCGACCAGATAGGCGCGCCCGTTAACGGAGAACTGCGGGTGCAGTTCGATACTGGAATAGATTTTCTTGCCGTCAGCGACAAGCTGCTTCATGCGCTCGGTCGGTTCGATTTCTGCATACAACGCAGTACGTCCGGCCAGCGGGCCTTCCGTAATATCTTCCGTACTCAGTGCGGTGACATCGCCCATTGCGGAAAATTCGCTTGACGGGCATGGCGAGAGATAGTGCTCAACGTTCACGCGGGCAGCGTAAACATCCGGGTTGAAGTTCTCGGCGGCTTCACGCAGATGTACCGGGCTGATTTCACGGCCATCAACAGTTGATCCGGAGACAGCCACGCGAAACTTTTTGCGGGATGTCTTTTTTTCATTAGCCATAGTTTTTGCCCCTCTGACTGGTTCTTCAGTCATGATGGCAAAGCGTAACAGGCTGATACAAAGGGCTTTTGTTGTAAGAAAACAGCCAGAACAGGGGGTTAAGGAGAACGGTTTCGCGCGCGGGTAATCTTCCTGTAATTACTCAGGGGGAGCAATGATTCAGGACGCTTTTGTGCGCCAGCGTGCGCGGCAACTTTACTGGCAGGGTTATCCGCCCGCAGAAATATCACGTCTGATGGGAATAAACCCGAACACGATTTATGCGTGGAAAAAACGCGACCAGTGGGATGAAACGCCACCTGTGCAGCGTGTCACGCAGTCCATCGATGCGCGCCTCATCCAGCTTACTGAAAAACAGAATAAAACAGGCGGTGACTTTAAGGAAATAGACCTGCTGACCCGGCAGCTTAAAAAGCTGCATGATGGCCAGCCGGATGTGATGGCCGCAGGAAAGAAAGGCCGGGCGAAAAAACTCAAAAATCATTTCACGCCGGAACAGATTGCCGCACTGCGGGAAAAAATCATCAGCAGGCTGGAGTGGCATCAGCGGGGCTGGTTTGACTCCCTGACCCTTTGCAGGGAAGCAGGGATACGTAACAGGATGATCCTGAAATCCCGACAGATTGGGGCGACCTGGTATTTTGCACAGGAAGCACTGCTGATGGCGCTGCGTGACGATGTGGCGCAACCTTACCAGCGTAACCAGATTTTTTTGTCTGCGTCGCGTCGTCAGGCGTTCCAGTTTAAAAGCATTATTCAGAAGGCCGCGGCTGAAGTTGATGTGGAGCTGAAAGGGGGCGATAAAATCATCCTCTCCAACGGCGCAGAGCTGCATTTTCTCGGCACTTCTGCTGCGTCGGCACAGTCCTATACGGGCAATTTTTATTTTGATGAATTCTTCTGGGTCAGTCGCTTTGCTGAACTGCGCAAGGTGGCTGGCGCTATGGCAACCCTCAGCGGACTGCGGCGCACCTACTTCTCCACGCCATCCACCGAAACGCACGAGGCATACGCCTACTGGAACGGCGACCGCTGGAACGAGAAAAAGGCCACGCATAAACGCCAGCGTTTTTCTGTGGACTGGAAAACGCTGCATAACGGGCTTATCTGCCCTGACCGGACGTGGCGGCAAATTGTCACGCTGGAAGATGTGGTTAATCACGGCTGGAAACACACCGATATTGATGAAATTCGTGATGAAAACACCGAAGACGAGTTCCTCAATCTCTATATGTGTGAGTTTGTCCGCGAAGGGGAATCGGCATTTAACCTGAATATCCTGATTGGCTGTGGTGTTGACGGATACGACGACTGGAAAGACTGGAAACCTTTTGCTCCCCGCCCGATGGGGAATCGTCCGGTATGGATTGGGTATGACGCAAACGGCAGCAGTGGCAACGGCGACAGCGGCGCTGTGTCCGTGGTGGTTCCTCCGGCTGTTCCTGGTGGCCGTTTTCGAACGGTGGAGACGCGACGCGTTCAGGGGCTGGAGTTTGAAGAACAGGCCAGAGTCATTGAAGAGTTCACGTGTCGCTACAACGTGGAACACATCGGCATTGATGTGACAGGCGGGAACGGGGAGGCTGTTTATCAGATAGTGAAACGTTTTTTCCCTGCTGCTATTCCGTACACCTTCACGCTGTCATCAAAACGGTCGCTGGTACTGAAAATGCTGCAAATAATGCGTGCCGGGCGGTGGGAATACGATCGCGCCGAACGCGAGCTGGTCGCGGCCTTTAACGCCGTGCGTAAGGTGAAAACACCGGGCGGCTTTATCACTTACGAAACGGACCGCGCGAGGGGGATCAGCCACGGCGACCTTGCGTGGGCAACCATGCTTGCTGTCATTAACGAACCGATTGGCGGCGAAGGAGAAAACGAGCGTTTCACGGTTATGGAGTTCTGATGAGCAGAAAAAATAAAAAAGTGCGCATGAGTTCACGCATTGATCTCGCTGATGCGCTCAGGAAAGAATCATCGCTCAGTGCATTCACATTTGATGGTCCTTATCGCCTGACCGGGCATGACCTGCTGGACAATATGTACTGTGCTGATAACGGGCGGTGGTATGAAACCCCGGTGGACTGGTACGGTCTGGCAAGAGCAGCCCGGCAAACGTCCTGGCATCAGTCTGCGCTTTACTTTAAGCGCAATGTATTACTCGGTTGCTACATCCCGCACCCGCTGCTTTCCCGGCAGGATTTCTCGGCGCTGGCGCTGGACTGGTTTGTGTTCGGTAACGCATTCCTTGAGCTTCGAAGCAATATGCTCGGCGAACCGCTTAAATTACGGCACGCACTGGCGAAATACATGCGACGCGGAAGCGATCTTGAATCATGGTGGTATGTGCAGGATGGCAAGGACGCGTTCCAGTTTCGCCCTGGCAAAGTGTGCCACCTGATGAATCCGGACATTAACCAGGAAATTTACGGCATGCCGGAATATCTTGGCGCATTACTCTCGGCCAGCCTGTCTCATTCGGCGGACATGTTCAGAAAACTGTATTACGACAATGGATCCCACGCCGGGTGCATCATCTACATCGGTGCAGCGCAGGTAAACCGCGAAAGCATGGACTCCCTGAAAGAAACGTTACAGGGTGCGCGTGGTGGTGGTGCGTTTAAAAACGTGCTCATCCATGCGCCCAACGGGGGCAAAGAGGGGGTGCAAATTTTGCCGTTCCAGCAGATCACCGCAAAGGATGAGTTCATGAATGTTAAGGCGGCATCCCGTGATGATGTGCTGGCTGCGCACCGTGTCCCGCCGCAACTGATGGGGGCGATGCCGGGTGAAAAAAGTGCGTTTGGTGATGTGGAGAAGGCCGCGCGGGTTTACGCAATTAACGAGCTGATGCCCGTCATGGAGGCCATGAAGCACATCAATGACTGGCTTGGCGAAGAGGTGATCCGCTTTAACCCTTATGCACTGCTGGACACCCAGCCCACATCCTGACGCGCTTCGCTTGTCTGCTGCTTCGCCGGGGCATAAAAAATTTATGCCCCGACTCTCCAGCTCCTGTATCAGTCAGATAATTTCACGACGCTTTCCTGCTTATTGCCATCATCGACGGTCAGACTCTTACGCAATCCCACCGCGTTAACTGCATGTTCTCACCGCCTCAGTGCGATTTTGACGGCCTTACCTTTCACCCCATCAAATCAAAAGCCCTCACGTCTTTTTCACGCTCAGCGTGAGAAATACAGCCATTCTGTTGTGTTGCTGCGACATCGTTCAGGGGATGCTATTTACCCCCTGAAACGCGGGCTGTTCCCCCGTCACCTGCGCGCAGAAAAAGCGCGTTTTTTTGTGCACGCACGGATCCCTGACGGATCCAGCCGCCACGCGGGCCGGAAGGGCAAAAAGTCGTTCAAAAAAATCGTGCAAATTTGTGCACTATTGTGCATTGAAATAAACGCTCTGGAGGAGGGCGTTTTACTTATCTTTTATAGCCTTGCCCCTTCCTGGCCAGCGCCCTGATGGCCGGGCGTGCCAACACCATATTTTGGCAATGATGAATTGCCCGGCAAAATTCATCTCTACCCATTGGATGCTCAACTGGCAATGTTAAATACAGGTTCCATGCGTCGCCTAAAAGTTGGGCTATCTTTTGTTCTTCAGATGTCAGCAAGCAAGCGGTATCCGTAAAATAATCATACTTTTCATGTATGTTATTTAACGGTTTTGTCTGTAGTGCAGCCTGAGCTATACGGTATGCCTGAAGCATACGGGCGTCGTTGATATCCATTCCGAACGGAATTTCTGATGATTGTGACTCTGCATCTTCAAGCCTGGCAATTTCTTTACGTAAGAAGTATTTCAACTCTTGTTTCTGTTTTCTGTTCATGCTTTTTTTCCTTTTTCTCTGTCAATGTGTTGCATTGTGTCCCCCTTGTTTATGTTCCCGGATTAAAGTCATCAGGGCGGATGCGCCCTGATGTTGTGTTATTCGGGAAATAACGCCCGGATATTTCCGGCCATCTGACTGGTTATCTGTGCGGTTGATACTGGCTGTGACGCGGGGCATTCTGTCCTGGTTTGTGTCACTGATAACGCCTCATCGTCAGCCCATGCAGCCAGTCGGTAAGCCTCTGCTGGATTCATTTTCAGAAGTGCCAGCCCGGCCAGAAAAGCCACGCGTTGGCCGCTTTTGCGGGCTTCTGGTGTAAGGCTGTCCAGCCAGGCGCATGCTTCGCTTTCGTTCTTGACGGCCGCAGGCTTCAGATAGAAACTTATCCGTCTGGTTGGTGTCGTCATTGGTTTACTCCTTGTCCATTGCGTACAGCCCATTAACCAGAGCAAACTGTGGCACCCCGTCCGCGATGAAAGTCGCATTAACTCCGCAGGCTTCGCGGATAGCGGGTGCCACAATCTCCGCCCCGCCACCGACAACCATCACCCGCCCGTAACCCGAAAAACCCGCCAGCGCGCGGATCACGCGTTGTTTCAGTGTTTCTTCCTTTTCACGAATAACCGCCATCAGGCTGTCGTAATGCGCGTCATTGTGGATGTGCTGGCGCAGCCAGGCTTCATCGTGGCGATGTTCGATGATGGTATTGGCGATATGGTGACTGGTACGCATACCGTTAGTGGCCATCACCGACAGTACGGCATCGGCTATCAGGGAAACGCCTACGTGTGGATCGCAAAACACCTGGCTGATACCTGCCAGTTGTCCCTGAACCTTTGCCACATCCAGCGTGGTTCCGCCTAAATCCACAATCAGCAGGGATTCAAACGGACTCATGTCAGCCAGTGCCTTAAAGCCAGCCGGAATGGATTCAGGCATAACCCGTACGTTGCGGATAGTGAATGTTTCGCCGTTCTGGTATTCCACCGGGCGCATAACGTTCACTTTTTTGCGGTTGATGTTGGCCATGTCCGGTTGTGCGTTTGTGTCGAAATACTCGCTCAGTGGCAGGGTGACAACCACATCCACCTCCTGTGGCGTGATGCCTGATTTGACCAGCGCGTGATGAATGGCAATGACATTCACATCGCTGTACTGGTATTGCGTGTCGGTCGTCTGGACAAAGCGATCGCTGACCGGATCAAAACCATAGCGCACGCCATCAAGCATGTAGTTCGCGGGCTGTGTACCACCGAACGGCGCAGACCATTCCGACTTGAAGCTGTTCGGGCTGATGGCGTTGCGGCGTTCGCCGTTCTCAGTCCATGCCAGCTTGATGTTGGTGGAGCCGTCGTCGATACAAATTTTCATGTCGATTTTCCTTATGTTGATTAATTAATCGTTTACGGGATTTTTAAATCCCGTTTTCGCCTGTCTTGTGCGCGCTTCATATATCGCGGCGCGTTTTTTGCTCATTTACGGGATTTGTGAATCCCGTTTCTGTCTGTTTTTTGTTTCCACTGGTCAGGCCACCCCGCAGCAGGTCTGCTTTGCGGCGGGCGCGTTCAGTGGTTTCACTGATTCTCTGTGCGTGCTCTGCGTCGCGGATGGCGCGCAGCATGTCAGAAAGCACGGTAACGGGTGTTTTCATGGTGTTCTGGTCCTGCTGAAGTGTGGATGCCAGGCGTGCGGCGGCTTCAGGGTCTGATGCCCCCAGCTGTTCCAGATAGCTGGCGACCGGGTTATGACGGATCTCCGTGCTGCTTACGCCGTGATTACGGCTCAGGCGTTGCCAGAGTTGCGTGATTCGGCTGTCCGGGCGGGTATCCGGTTTGCGTACAATTTCATATCCCTGCGGTGCAATGATGCTGCCGTCAACGTACAGGCTGCCGCCCCGTAACAGGTGCTGCATCTGCTGTTCACCGATATGCAGGCCGAGAGATTCGGCAGACTCCCGCCATTCTTTAGCGAGTAATTCGTGGTTATCAGGCAAAGGCCGCTGCTGTTTGCGGCTCTGTGTCCAGCTCTGCATTTCATCACTGCTGTTTTTTGCCTGTTTGTCACGAAGCGAACGCATCAGCGCCCGGCGTTCGTGCCGTTTCAGTGAGCGCATCCATTCGTTCACTTCAACGCCGTCAGGGAGCTGCGGCCACGGTGCTGGCCGTTCTTCCGGCTGTTCTGTCCCGTTGTTGTCCGTTTCCTGTACACGGGGACAGTTATTGCCACGAGTCCAAGGGGCGGCAGGGCCGCCCTGAAGGTCAAAACCATTTTCGCGGGCGCTGTCTTCTGCTTCAGGTTTACGTCTTACCAGCTTCCAGTTATCCGGATGTGTGCACACACGGGAAGACTCCCCGATGAGCGGCGACCAGATCCCGTAAATCTGTACACTCTGCTCGCCGTAATCGTTCAGCTCATCTGCGAGGTCGTAGGCGGTGCGAATCAGGTAGTCTTTGCGTGGAACAAGTACGCCGCCCTGTTTCTCAATGTAGGTGGCAAAACACCCGGCATCAGCGGCAGCGAGTACCGCATCCATTGCATCATCCTTCAGCCGTTGTGGGCCTTCCGGGTTGCGTGCCATCTGGCTGGCAAGGCGGCGGAGTTCACGCCATACCTGACGAGAGGGAATGCCAAAGAACTGGAACTGGCGGACCCGGTGAAGGCGCGCCCAGCCGATGGCGCGTTCCACGCTCTCTGCCATTGATTTTCCGGTTTCGTGGTCAACGCGTGGCTTGCCCGTTTTCGGGTCGATGCCATCCACGGCGCGGCTGTCCAGGTTCTTTCCGATGTAGGTGGCGATGTAGCTGGTTGGCGTGCCTTTTGAGCCGTCTACGTACTCCGCCTTAAAACGCGGAGTTATGTCATCGCCCAGCTCGTGGCGGTCTTCCTGAATGGCAATATCGCAGACATGGGACACGATGGTTTCAATCTCGTCCGGATGTGCAAAGACCATCATATGCCAGTGCACGGTGCCGTCATGGTGAGGCTCCACCGTGCGGATGCCATACCAGCGCAGGCCGTCGCGGTTCAGTTTTTTGCGGACCGCCGCAAAAAACGTGTTAACCAGGTAATCGCTGGAGTCGCGCATGGTGGCCCCGTTCCATTTGGGATTCGGATGACCGTTCTCTGTTGTGGCGTGGTATTTTGACGGGCAGGTGACAGTCAGAAACACCGCTCTGTCGCCACGGGCTTCGGCCAGAAGTTCCAGCCCCTTCATGGTGGCCATCATTTCTGCTTTACGGTGGACCGGGTTACTTACTCCCGCGTAATACACCGTCTCGAGATCAATCGTGAACCCGTCTTCGTTTTCCAGCATGAAACTTTTCAGGAAATCGCGTGTTTTCTCGCGCTGTGCGCGAAACTCGCTTAACGCGTCCTGGCTCAGATAGGGCGATGTTTTTCTGGAAACCAGACAGGCGGCGCGGAGTTGTTCTTCCCGCCACTCGCAACGTAACAGCCACAGTTTGCGTTTCCACCATTCTGCACAGGTCAGGCGGAGGATTGCGCCCGGCAGCAGTTCCGTGTCCGGTTCGTTCTTGCGGTCTTTGTCTGTTGTCAGTGCGTCATAATGTGGAGGCATGGCGTGCAGGTGTAACGCCATGCGGGCCAGCATCTGATACGCCTTCAGTGCCACCTCCATGGTCAACTCACCATCGGTCGCGCCAAAGCCATCGCAGAGTTTTTCGAAGGTGCTGCTGAACATCGCCGCCGTCATGGTGGCCAGCGTCTGTATCTGGTGCTTGTTGAGCTGCGGCAGGTAAAGCAAATCATCCAGGCGTTCGCGTCCGGCAAGGGAGCGATAACCCGGTGTCAGCCAGCGGTGGTCGGTGCGGTCCAGGCGTTCGAATATTTTGCGCAGGGTTCCGCGCGCGTAGCGTTCAGCCTGCCAGCTCTTTTTGCCTTTCTGGCGATCGGCTTCCTGTTTTTTGCGCAGGAAAGAGAGGTGGCGGCTCAGAGGTTCACGCAGATAAACGGGAAGCACCTTCAGTGTGGCAAAAGCACGGGCCACCGGGTCTTGTTCTGTTGCCTGACGCTTGCTGATGATGCTTTGTGCCAGCTTTTCACGCTGTCCGGCTTCCTCAAGGGATGCCATGAGTTTTTTACCCACGGTGGATTGTGCGAAAAAGGCTTCCTCCTTCGCTTCCTGTTCTTCCAGAGCCTTTTTGTCTGCCTCAAGGTAGTAACGGATGGCGCGTTGCAGGTCGGTTTCAGTTTCCTGCCTGTGCTCCGTAAATCTGGCCGGATCAATGGCTGGCCGTGGTTCATTCCAGCTCCATGCAAACTCATTCATGGCTGGTATCCCGTCACGCGCTGCCACTCCTGCGAGAAGAGGGCAGAAAGGCGGTTAAATTCAGCGGTGTATTCACTCAGCGAGGCACACCCGCCAGCAGTGCGATGCGCCAGCATTGCCGCAAATACGGAGGCCGGGGAGTCGTAATACGCCAGCAGTGATTCTCCGTGTGGTGTCAGGCAGTGCAACGCCAGCCCGTGTGGTGTGAAGTCCACGCGGTAGCAGTCGTCTACTGTGAAATAAAGGGTGTCTGCATTCTCCGGTTTTGTGGTGCGTGCTCTGTTGTCACGACCACGGATGTAGAGATCAAATAATCCCTGAAGAACGGGAGCCAGACGGGTGTCCTGTGTGCGCACCCATCTTGTGAAGTCATGAGCGTCAATCATGCTGCAATTCTCTTTACTACAGATGTGCGAAGGCCTCCCGCCGCAAGGTGCAGGAAAGGCCCGGAACAGGAATTAATGGAGTTTGTTTTGCTGCTGGAAGAGTTGTTGCAGCTCGCGCAGATCATCCGCCAGATAGCTGAAAACAGAGGCGGAATAGATGTTCGATAGCGCGTGGCTGCGCTCATGCAGCATATTGATGTGCATGATTTGCGCGACGCGTGATGCGCGGAAAAGTCTGCGGTTGATTTCAGTCTGGATGTGACGACGCGCAGCGTATGCGCGCTGTTGTTTGCGGTTTGCCATGGTGTGGCCTCTTTGCTCGGTGATAGAAATAGCTCACCATCCAGAGTTGAGAATCTCGGGGTGGCGAGACGTACAGGGTTCTCAACACCGGAGAGCAAAGAATCCGGCCCGACCGAAGTCGGCCCCGTACGCCCCGCCATAATTCTGACGCGAAAAAGACGTGGCAATACAGTACGCACAAAAAAACCGCTGGCGCGGTTATGCGCTTTGCTCTGTATCGGGTTGAGAATCCCGGCACCCGTTTTATGAGGTGCAGCGGAAATGTAACCTGACCGATTGCGGCATGGCAAGCGGTTTTTTTGTGTGTGCATGTTCTGGTTTCTTACTGGTTCAGAAAAAAATCAAAAACCTTGTCAATGCGTTGCAGCAGCTCTTGCTGCATTGCTTCCGGCGTTTCCGGTTCGCCAGGTGCCCCCAGCGTTGCGCAGAAATCAGCGATTTCATGATGGAGCGTCAGGCGAATGGCAGGAGCCGTGGTTTTGGCGTGCTCCAGCTGATCCAGCAGTGCCAGCACAGCAGACGGCGAGAGCATTGCGCGAAATGCCAGTAATTTTTGAGGAGTTGCCATTCGTTGCAGGGCAAATGCCAGTTCGCGTAGCTTCTGGTGGTTGATGGTGCTCATGTTCTGGCTTCCTTCAGTAGCTGGTTAAACATGTGAGTAAGTGGATTGCTACACCCGAACGGCATCGGGTTTACGTGGTAAGAAGCCTGGCCTCCAGTTTTGCGAGCGCGACCACCTGTGCTGCGGTTTGTTCTGATGACTAAGCCGCCGCGCCAAAGTTGGCGTAACTCAGCATTAATGGCTGTGGTTGGAGTATTCAGTGTTGCGGCGATCTCTCCGCCGCTACACCCCGGATGAGTAGCGATGTAGTCCAGAATGGTCATCTGCGTGGCTCCTGTACTTGTCGGATAAGATTCACCCGCGCCACGTTGGTGGCGCAGAAATAAGTGCCGTCAGTGAGGTAGATGTGGTGCGCATCCTTTTCCGAACGATGTTTGTCGATAGTGGTAATCAGGCGTTCGTCGACCTCGTATTCGCGCCCTCTGGAGGTAAAGCGAACGACGGAAAAATGCTTAATTGCCATTGCGCCCCCTTTGTCCAGTAACCCTATGCGTTAAATACGGCACGTTGCGCGTCATCAATGAATACAGCTTGAGAGCGTTCTATCAGGCGGAGATTTGTCAGAAGCTCAGACTCTTTTGTGTGGTAAGGCGTTATCAGGTATTTGCCGTGCAGTTCGGCAATAATGGTGTATTGCGGCATCATTGCTGAACCAAGAATATAAATGCAGCGTCCAATGCTGGACGGATTCATGGCTGCAACTGTTGACTGTGTTTTAAGAGTGTCGATTTCTTTGCTCTGTTCCTCAATAATTTTGGCTGCGTCAGCGGTGATTTTTGCAATGGTCAGTGCGTGAAGTGCTGCCATATGTTGGCTACGCTTCACGGCATCTTTAGCCATTTCATCTTCCGCTTCTGATATTTTTTTTAATGTGTTGATAATGCCTTCTTCTTTTGTGTTCATTTTATATCTCCGTTATTTACGTGTGCGAATACCTCCGCGAATGCGGATAGTTTTCAGGTTTTCGGGTTTAATCTGGTGTTTTGTTTAAGCTGTTATTCGTCAGTGAAAAAGCGTTCAATCTTTTTTACTGAATGAATAATTCGCATAATCCCAATGGCGCAGGCCACCGAAATAATCAGAACAAGCCATGAGATAAATATACTCATGCGATATTCCCCAGCTTATACGGTTCAATATGTTCCCCGCATTCTGCGGCACAGATCAGCTCGGAAAGTTCGTTAAGTGCATCCAGATCATCAGCGTAAAAAGCGACGTCATACAAACTCCGGATTGCCCTGGTCAATGAGTCACGAGCTGCACGTTCAGCATGAGCGCCTGATGCACTTAAGCGAAAATAAAATCGTTCAAGTGCTTTGTTAATGAGAGTTTTATATTCTTTGCCCATCGCAACGCCCTTTAATCTGCTTTCTGAATTTCAGCTTCTGAATCCATACAAATAATTTCGATATATGGTTCATCGCCATTAACCTGACGTGCCTTTTCAGCTTCGCTAATGATTTCTCGTACGGTCTGGTACGGAAGCTCCACAGTCAGGCGCGTACCGTTCAGATAAACGTAAGTAGCTGCGTTTTTTTCGGATGGAACAACTCCGTCAATGGCTGATGCGCGTAATAACAGTTCACCGCGAAAATCAATAAAACGGATAAATACACCTTGTGCATGCTCTTTGGTCATAAAGCACCTGTTATAAATCAGCCTGTTTAATAAAACTTTGCCCACGAAGCAGACGATCAACCGTGCGAAGTGCTTCGTATAATGTGAAATCCTGCCCGAATTGATTGTCGCCGCAGCTCAATGCAAAAATGCGGTTTCCGGTAAACGGATTGCGTGGGCATTTGTGGATCACGATTCCAGCTTTCTCAATCAGCCAGGCGTGCTCGCCGATTTGTTTTACTGGGTAGCCATCCGGCGTTGCGTGTGTATCACTCAGGCTGTAGCGGATGTTGCTGCGTGATGCACTGGTAGTGAAACGGTTAGCGTGGCGTTCTGTTCCGGTACGAAAATTACGGCGTTGCTTCAGCATAAAATGACACCTCGTTATTTTGTCATCTGCACGTATTTCTCTGCGTTTCTGATGGTTTTCAGGAAAATTGCGAAGAGATTTACTGTACGTTTTGAGTTTTTTTCTTCTTGGTTGATGGGAAGGGCTGCTCTGTCAGCCTGCCTTTTCACTGCATTAACAGTTTGATTGGTACGCTTCGCGTAATCTTTCAGGCTTTCTTCGAGTACCGGTAATCCATGCTCATCGCGGTATGGGTAGAACGCCGCCAAACGCTCAAAATCCGCTTGCTCGTATGTGTTCAAGAGCTTTGTCATGATGTGATAACCTGTTCAGTCTGTGGTTATTTGTTGCTAAAAGTCGTCTCTAGGCGACTTTTAGGGTTAATTTAGTCGTCTGGAGACCACCATGTCAAGTGGGTACGAAAAAAAACTGAAAGAGATACGGAAAAGTGAAGGGTTAACTCAAGCTGAGTTTGCAGATGTTACTGGGATAAATCTCGGAACTATAAAGAATTATGAGAGCGGTAAAAGAGAGGTTGGTTTAAGCGTTGTTGATCGCGTAATTAATTCTAAGGATTTCGAAAAATACACTATATGGCTTATGACGGGAAAAACAAATGAGGCTGCTGGGCAGATCAGTCCCTCTCTCTCCCCTGATGGGCCAGAAAACACATCGTCTTCTCAAAAATCCCGCAAGACTGGTACACAGCCCGGCTAATCATGGAACGCTGGGGGCATGGTGGTCTTGTAACGCTGGGGTTTCACGAATGAGCATAAAATCAATTCCGGGAGGGTATCTTCTTGACATGCGCCCTGAGGGGCGTAAAGGCAAACGCATTCGCAAAAAATTTAAAACGAAATCGGATGCAGTTTTATATGAGCGGTGGGTGCTGGCGCAACAGCATAACAATGAGTGGAAAGGAAACTCCATTGATCGCCGTCCGCTGTCGGTGCTTATTGACTTGTGGTGGAAATACCACGGCCAGCTAATGAAGTCAGGGCATAACACGCGCCTTAAATTGCTGCGCTTGAGTGAGGCAATGGATGACCCGTGTGTGCATAAACTTAATACAACGATGCTCACCGAGCTACGTGTGTCCAGGATAGAGCAGGGGATACAGCCCAGCACCATTAATCGAGAGATTGGGGCGTTAAGCGCGATGTTTACCGCACTCATCTCATCCGGCCATTTTCTTAACGATAACCCCGTTCAAGGCCTTAAAGGAATGAAGGTTAACGAGCGCGAAATGGGATATCTGAGTAAGTCTGAATGTGTTCAGTTGCTGGATGCACTGGCTGAAAATCCCGATGAACGGCTGGCTGTCGAAATCCTTTTATCGACCGGGGCGCGATGGGGCGAGGTAGCGGCACTGGAGCAGCGCCGTGTTCTTCATTGTCGAATCACTTTTTCAAAAACGAAGAACAGCAAAAACCGTACCGTTCCTATTTCTGAAAGCCTGTTTGAAAAGATCAAAAAACGGGGCGGGAAACTGGTGTTTCCGACGCTGGATTATTCATTGGTTCGCGATGTCATCAAAACGGTCGCACCTGATGTTCCTGACGGCCAGGCTGTTCATGCGCTGCGCCACACCTTCGCCAGTCATTTCATGATGAACGGCGGCAATATTCTGACGCTCCAGAAAATTCTGGGGCACGCAAAGATTCAGACAACGATGATTTATGCCCATCTTGCGCCGGATTACCTGCAGGATGCGGTGAGATTTAATCCCCTTGGAGATGCCTTATATGAAGCCTCTTAAATTTGATGATTTTCCATATGCAGACAGGTCTCTTAATGATAATGAACGTGGGCATTTGCAGGTTCTGCAACAGATTTCGCCCAAATTATTTATTCAATTCCTCAAAGATAGAGGAGCCAGAACCTCTTGTCTCTCGTGTGGGCGCCCAGATTTGTTTATTCCACATACGGTTGTTCACGGCACAGACCCTGAACTTGATGATTATGATGATTCAAATGATTGGGAATATGTCACTCCCATACACAAGGAGAACGAGCCCATTAACATCTACAATACTCGGTATGAAGTGTCATGTTCTTATTGCGGCTTCACATCCACATATACAGCCCACACAGTTGTTTGTTGGGCAAGAGACAAAGGATATATAGTTTGGGAGGGAATCTGAGTGGCATATGCTAAAAGTGAGCATGGCATAACCCTTATTCGTGAGGACATTGGCAACTCTTTCGATGGGGGAGGCGGTGATAGTGGAGGCGGAATGTCAGATAAACTTGAAAGGCGAATTGAGCGGCTCGAAGGTGATTTATCGCTAACAAGAAACGACCTTGCGACGCTTGCTGAACGCACTACAAACCTCTCAACCAAAGCCGATGTTGGTGAGGTGAAAGGTGAGTTCAAAGCAGACATTGCTCATCTGAAAGGTGATCTTAAATGCGATATTGCGAATCTGAAAGGTGAGCTTAAATCTGATACAGCTCACCTGAAAGAGCAGCTCAAATCAGACATTAACAGCCTGAAGGGTGAGCTTACCGAAGCGATGGATAAACGCTTTGACAAGATTATGGATGAGATGAATCGGCGGTTTGACAAGGTTGATGATAATACGAAGTGGCGTTGGAGTGGCATTATTGTGCCAGTATGCACAACCATTTTCACGGCGGCGGTTGCTGTATTTGTTGCTAAATTTGTTGGCTGATGATCCACAAATTGACCACATCTCTGTTATTTGTTGTGGTTGGCTGTGTTTTTGTGTGTCTGTAAGTCTTTGATAATTATCTAACTTGTTGATTTTTGTTTGTGTTTATGGCCGCTCTGCGGCCTTTTTTCTTTTCACTGTCGAAGAGTCACCGTAAAATCAACGCCATGACACTTCAGCAGAACGGATACCATGCTGACACTTGCCCGCCAACAACAGCGACAAAATATTCGCTGGTTATTATGCCTGTCAGTTTTGATGCTGCTGGCGCTTCTCTTAAGCCTTTGCGCCGGTGAACAATGGATCTCGCCAGGTGACTGGTTTACTCCTCGTGGCGAACTGTTCGTCTGGCAAATTCGCCTGCCACGTACGCTGGCTGTATTGCTGGTTGGTGCTGCGTTGGCTATATCCGGCGCTGTAATGCAGGCGTTGTTTGAAAATCCTCTGGCAGAACCTGGACTACTTGGCGTCTCTAACGGCGCAGGCGTGGGGCTTATCGCCGCGGTATTGCTTGGGCAAGGGCAACTCCCCAACTGGGCGCTAGGGCTGTGTGCGATTGCAGGCGCACTTATCATCACTTTAATACTCTTACGTTTCGCTCGTCGTCATCTTTCGACCAGTCGGTTATTGCTGGCTGGCGTTGCATTAGGGATTATCTGTAGCGCACTAATGACGTGGGCTATCTACTTTTCCACCTCTGTTGATTTACGTCAGCTGATGTACTGGATGATGGGCGGTTTTGGCGGCGTAGACTGGCGGCAAAGCTGGCTGATGCTGGCATTGATCCCCGTGTTGTTGTGGATCTGTTGTCAGTCCAGGCCGATGAATATGTTAGCACTTGGCGAGATCTCGGCGCGGCAACTGGGTTTACCCCTGTGGTTCTGGCGCAATGTGCTGGTGGCAGCGACCGGCTGGATGGTTGGCGTCAGTGTGGCGCTGGCGGGTGCTATCGGCTTTATTGGTCTGGTGATCCCACATGTTCTCCGGCTGTGTGGTTTAACCGATCATCGCGTATTACTTCCCGGCTGCGCGCTGGCAGGGGCGAGCGCATTGCTGCTGGCCGATATTGTAGCGCGCCTGGCATTAGCTGCCGCAGAGCTGCCAATTGGCGTGGTCACCGCAACGTTGGGTGCGCCGGTGTTTATCTGGTTATTGTTAAAAGCAGGACGTTAGCCGCAAAAGACGGTCTATGATTAAAAGCTAAGATTTTTACTGACCACACCCAGGAGAAACGATGCAAGATTCCATTCTGACGACCGTAGTGAAAGATATCGACGGTGAAGTGACCACGCTGGAGAAGTACGCCGGTAATGTGCTGTTGATTGTCAATGTCGCCTCAAAGTGTGGCTTAACGCCGCAATATGAGCAGTTGGAGAATATTCAGAAAGCCTGGGCTGATCGTGGTTTTGTGGTGCTGGGATTCCCGTGCAACCAGTTTCTGGAGCAAGAACCAGGTAGCGATGAAGAGATTAAAACTTACTGCACCACCACATGGGGGGTGACGTTCCCGATGTTCAGTAAGATTGAAGTTAATGGCGAAGGACGCCATCCGCTGTATCAAAAATTGATTGCCGCAGCGCCGACTGCAGTCGCGCCGGAAGAGAGCGGATTCTATGCTCGTATGGTCAGCAAAGGTCGTGCACCGCTGTACCCTGATGATATTTTATGGAATTTTGAGAAATTTTTAGTTGGCAGGGACGGATTGGTCATCCAGCGTTTTTCCCCGGATATGACGCCGGAAGATCCCATTGTGATGGAAAGCATTAAACTGGCGTTGGCAAAATAATGTCTATTGTGATGCAGTTACAGGATGTTGCGGAATCCACCCGCCTGGGGCCGCTTTCTGGCGAGGTTCGGGCTGGGGAGATCCTGCACCTGGTGGGGCCGAATGGCGCGGGTAAGAGTACCTTACTGGCGCGAATGGCCGGAATGACCAGCGGTAAGGGCAGCATTCAGTTCGCGGGGCAACCACTGGAAGCATGGTCTGCAACAAAACTCGCGCTGCATCGCGCCTATCTTTCACAACAGCAGACGCCGCCGTTTGCAATGCCGGTCTGGCACTACCTGACACTGCATCAGCACGATAAAACGCGTACCGAACTACTGAATGATGTCGCAGGGGCGCTGGCTCTTGATGACAAACTCGGACGTAGCACCAATCAACTTTCCGGCGGTGAATGGCAACGCGTACGTCTTGCTGCGGTGGTGCTGCAAATCACACCACAAGCTAATCCCGCAGGCCAATTGCTGCTTCTTGATGAGCCGATGAACAGTCTTGATGTTGCGCAACAAAATGCGTTAGACAAAATTCTGAGCGCGCTGTGTCAGCAAGGACTGGCGATTGTGATGAGCAGTCACGATCTCAACCACACATTGCGTCATGCGCATCGGGCGTGGTTGCTAAAAGGTGGAAAAATGCTGGCCAGTGGACGCAGAGAAGAGGTGCTCACGCCGGCAAATCTGGCACAGGCCTATGGGATGAATTTTCGCCGTCTGGATATCGAAGGTCACAGAATGCTGATTTCGACCATCTGATTTCATTAGTATCTTGAAAATCGGGTAATTACGACGCTAAATTAATGCAAGAATAAAAAACAGAGGAACCGTACGGAATGCGTTTCTGCCTTATTTTGATCACAGCACTGTTTCTGGCCGGGTGTAGCCACCATAAAGCACCGCCGCCAAATGCCAGGCTTTCTGATTCGATCACCGTTATTGCCGGTTTGAACGACCAGCTACAAAGCTGGCATGGCACGCCGTATCGTTATGGTGGCATGACGCGGCGCGGTGTGGACTGTTCGGGATTTGTGGTTGTGACGATGCGCGATCGTTTCGATTTGCAACTGCCCCGTGAAACCAAACAACAAGCCTCTATTGGCACGCAAATTGATAAAGACGAGTTGCTGCCAGGTGACCTGGTCTTTTTCAAAACGGGTTCCGGACAAAATGGTTTGCATGTAGGTATTTACGATACCAACAACCAATTTATCCACGCCTCTACCAGCAAGGGAGTGATGCGTTCCTCACTTGATAATGTCTATTGGCAGAAAAATTTCTGGCAGGCGAGACGAATCTAGTATGTCGAAAAATGGACGGCGATGATACATCGCCGTCCATTTACTCCTGAATACAGTAGTATTTTGCAGACAAAAATTCCGTAAATGGATTCTTCGTTTATAATCAGGATAATCTAAAAAAAGGACCCCTGAAAAAGTGGTTAACATGGAACAAATGAAAGTTACTCCTTCTGTAATTGTTATGTCTTATGGCCTCATCCCTTTTAGCCGGATACTGAAAAACATCCTTCGAGAGGGACGGTTACCATGAAGATTTTTTTGGAGAATCTTTATCATTCTGATTGCTATTTCCTGCCGATAAGAGATAACCAGCAAGACCTTGTCGGCGTTGAGTTAATTACCCATTTCTCCAGTGAAGATGGTACGGTTCGTATCCCGACGAGTCGGGTTATAGCGCAACTTACCGAGGAGCAACATTGGCAATTATTTTCTGAACAGTTGGAATTACTAAAATCATGCCAACACTTTTTTATTCAACATAAACTCTTTGCCTGGCTTAATTTAACGCCACAAGTGGCTACATTATTATTAGACAGGGATAATTTCGCAGGCGAACTATTAAAATATCCGTTTATTGAACTGTTGATTAATGAGAATTACCCGCATTTCAATGAAGGAAAAGATAATCGCGATCTTTTATCCTTATCGCAAATGTATCCCCTTGTGTTAGGTAATTTGGGAGCAGGTAATAGCACAATGAAAGCGGTTTTTGATGGTCTTTTCACCCGCGTCATGCTGGATAAAAGTTTTATTCAGCAACAAATCACGCATCGTTCCTTCGAACCGTTTATTCGTGCGATCCAGGCGCAAATTTCCCCTTGTTGCAATTGCATCATCGCGGGGGGCATTGATACGCCAGAAATATTGGCACAGATTATCCCCTTTGATTTCCATGCTCTCCAGGGATGCCTGTGGCCTGCGGTTCCTATAAATCAGATAACGACGTTGGTTCAGCGATAACCCTCCTGTTTGCTGGTGTTTAAGACGAGAGTAACCGTCTACACTATCAAACAGGAGGATCTATGACCCTGTCTTTTATTACCCGCTGGCGCGATGAATTGCCAGAAACCTATACAGCACTTTCCCCTACGCCTTTAAATAATGCCCGGCTGATTTGGCATAATACCGAACTGGCTAACACGCTGAGTATTCCATCGTCGCTGTTTAAAAATGGCGCAGGTGTCTGGGGCGGCGAAACCCTACTGCCTGGTATGTCACCACTTGCGCAGGTTTACAGTGGTCATCAGTTTGGCGTCTGGGCGGGCCAACTGGGTGATGGGCGCGGCATTTTACTCGGCGAACAACTGCTTGCTGATGGCACTACAATGGACTGGCATCTGAAAGGTGCTGGCCTGACGCCTTATTCGCGAATGGGGGATGGACGGGCGGTTTTACGTTCGACGATACGAGAAAGTCTCGCCAGTGAGGCGATGCATTATCTGGGCATTCCGACGACCCGCGCTTTAAGTATCGTCACCAGCGATTCGCCAGTGTATCGGGAAACGGTGGAGTCAGGCGCGATGCTGATGCGTGTGGCACCAAGTCATCTGCGCTTTGGTCATTTCGAACATTTTTACTATCGCCGCGAGCCGGAAAAGGTTCGTCAGTTAGCTGACTTTGCCATTCGTCATTACTGGCCACATCTTGCAGATGATGAGGACAAATACCGTCTCTGGTTTACCGATGTTGTCGCACGTACCGCCTCGTTAATTGCCCAATGGCAGACGGTCGGCTTTGCTCATGGGGTGATGAATACCGACAACATGTCGCTGCTGGGGCTGACGCTTGATTACGGGCCGTTTGGTTTTCTTGATGATTACGAACCCGGTTTTATTTGTAATCACTCGGATCATCAAGGGCGTTACAGCTTTGATAATCAACCTGCCGTCGCGTTGTGGAATTTACAGCGTCTGGCGCAGACATTGTCGCCATTTGTTGCCGTATATGGCCTGAATGAGGCCCTGGACAGCTATCAGCAGGTTTTGTTGACGCATTATGGACAACGGATGCGGCAGAAACTGGGCTTCATGACGGAGCAAAAAGAGGATAACGCGCTACTTAATGAATTATTCAGTCTGATGGCGCGAGAGCGCAGCGATTATACCCGCACATTCCGCATGCTGAGTCTGACCGAGCAGCACAGCGCGGCGTCACCGCTACGTGATGAGTTTATCGATCGTGCGGCATTTGATGACTGGTTTGCCCGTTATCGGGTACGTTTGCAACAAGACGAGGTTACCGATAGTGAGCGTCAGCAGCTGATGCAAAGCGTTAACCCGGCTCTGGTGTTGCGCAACTGGTTGGCGCAACGGGCGATTGAAGCGGCAGAAAAGGGTGATATGACGGAATTGCACCGCCTGCATGAGGCGTTGCGAAATCCTTTCAGCGACAGAGATGATGACTATGTCAGTCGTCCACCCGACTGGGGTAAACGGCTGGAAGTCAGCTGCTCGAGTTAAAGGCTACTTGGTCAACAGCAGCTTGCCAGCCTGAGTTTTACGGAGCAGATATTCTTGCCCGTCATGATCGATAATCAGTTTGCCATCCGGACCTAACAGTGTCTGGCTGGTAATTCGCCGGATGGGCTGCGGGGAAGCGGTCTTGTGATTGGCATCCGTTTCAGGCGTGAGTTTTCTGCTATCCGTATAACGCATAAAAATTAATAATAATTTATATAACAATGATTCTTATTATCAATATTATGGAGGGCCAGAGCAAGCAGTAATTTGTTGAGAAGACAACAAGTTGCGCAGAAATGCCCATCCTGTCAGGAATGGGCACGCATTCAGAAGCGGGTATCTACCGCAGAGGCGAGTTTTTCGACCAGGCGTTCGGTATCTTCCCAGCCCAGACACGGGTCGGTAATGGATTGACCGTAAGTGAGCGGCTGACCGCCGACGATTTTTTGCGTTCCTTCGCGCAGGAAACTTTCCGCCATAATTCCAGCAATCGCCGTAGAGCCATTGCGGATTTGCTGACAAATATCCTCACAAACTTCTAACTGGCGACGGTGCTGCTTCTGGCAGTTACCGTGGCTGAAATCCACCACCAGATGTTCAGGCAAATCAAATTCGTGCAGCGTATCGCAGGCTGCGGCGATATCATCGGCATGATAATTCGGTTTTTTGCCGCCACGCATAATAATGTGGCCATACGGGTTGCCGCTGGTCTGATAGATGGTCATCTGACCGTTTTTGTCTGGCGAGAGGAACATATGGCTAGCGCGGGCTGCGCGGATAGCATCCACGGCAATCCGCGTGTTGCCATCGGTACCATTTTTAAAACCCACCGGACAGGAGAGTGCCGAAGCCATTTCGCGGTGGATCTGACTTTCGGTAGTACGTGCGCCAATCGCGCCCCAACTGATTAAATCAGCAATAAACTGACCGGTCACCATATCGAGGAACTCAGTCGCGGTAGGGACGCCCAGCTCATTTACCTGTAAAAGTAATTTGCGCGCCAGCTCCAGACCGTGATTTACCCGATAGCTACCGTTTAAATCTGGATCGGAGATGAGTCCTTTCCAGCCGACAACTGTTCGTGGTTTTTCAAAATAGGTGCGCATTACGATTTCCAGCCGTGACTGGTACTGGTTGCGCAGCGACTGCAGACGGGTGGCGTACTCCATCGCAGCGGTGAGATCGTGGATCGAGCAGGGGCCAATAATGACCAACAGTCGCTTATCTTCACCATTCAGTATTTTTTCAATTCTGCGGCGGGAGTCGGTGACATGGGTGGCGACGCCAGGCGTTACGGGATACCGTAGCGCGAGTTCGGCGGGCGTTACCAGGCTCTCAATACGCGCAGTACGGAGTTCGTCAGTTCTGTTCATTACAAGTCTCAGAAATTTGTTGCTTCTACGGCAGGACTACCGGGAAGTGATGCGCATCACGATAAACCAATCGCAGCTGATTTCAAGTGCGAGGTGTGTCACACCTCGCCGGGTGGTTAGCATGATAACAAAAAAACAAGATAATGCACTAGTTCTCTAGTACATTCGGCGGCTAAGGCCCATGATATCGAGGATCTTGGTGGCAATCTCTTCTACCGAATAATTGGTACTGTTAATCCACGGGATCTGATTTTTACGGTACAACGCTTCCACTTCCGCGACTTCCATCCTGCACTGACGAAGCGAGGCATAGCGACTGTTCTCCCGACGTTCCTCGCGAATCGCCGCCAGACGTTCCGGGTCGATAGTCAGGCCGAACAATTTGTGCTGAAGCGGTTTGAGCGACGCGGGTAGCACCAGATTATCCATATCGTCGGCAATAAAGGGGTAATTTGCCGCGCGGATACCAAATTGCATTGCCAGATACAGACTGGTGGGGGTTTTACCACAGCGAGAAACACCGAGCAGGATCACCTGAGCCTGGTCCAGATTGCGCAACGAAATACCGTCATCGTGGGCAAGGGTGTAATCAATCGCCGCAATGCGCGCATCATATTTATTGAGATTATTAGGGTTAAGGCCATGGGTACGATGAGCAATCGGCGTTGGATCCAGTTTCATCTCTTGTTGTAGCGGGGCAACCAGCGCCTGAACGATATCCTGGCAAAAGCCTTCACTTTGCAAGATGATAGCGCGAATCTCCGGCAACACGATGGAGTAGAAGACCAGCGGGCGCACACCTGTCTGGTGATAAATTGCGTCAATCTGATCCTTCACTGCCCGTGCACGGCTCTCATTTTCGACAAACGGCAGCGTAATGCTGCTGATAGTGACGGGAAATTGTGACATTACTGCGTGTCCTAATACCTCCGCAGTTATTGCCGTACCATCAGAAATATAAAAAACGTGGCGATCAACAGCATTATCCATTTTGTTCTTCCCGTGATGCAGACATAATTCTATGAAAGCATAAATTAAAAACGCACAGAAGCGTAGAACGTTATGTCTGGTTTATAAAATGAAACTTAAATTTTATTTTTTATGAAAACAGCATTTCATTTTTATAGTTTCGTTTATACCGATGGTTTATGTGGAAATTGTCGAGGAGAGCAGATTTGCGCAACGCTGGGATCAGTCTTAAAAAGTAAAAAAATATATTTGCTTGAACGATTCACCGTTTTTTTCATCCGGTTAAATATGCAAAGATAAATGCGCAGAAATGTGTTTCTCAAACCGTTCATTTATCACAAAAGGATTGTTCGATGTCCAACAATGGCTCGTCACCGCTGGTGCTTTGGTATAACCAACTCGGCATGAATGATGTAGACAGGGTTGGGGGCAAAAATGCCTCCCTGGGTGAAATGATTACTAACCTTTCCGGAATGGGTGTTTCCGTTCCGAATGGTTTCGCCACAACCGCCGACGCGTTTAACCAGTTTCTGGACCAAAGCGGCGTAAACCAGCGCATTTATGAACTGCTGGATAAAACGGATATTGACGATGTTACCCAGCTTGCGAAAGCGGGCGCGCAAATCCGCCAGTGGATTATCGACACTCCCTTCCAGCCTGAGCTGGAAAACGCCATCCGCGAAGCCTATGCACAGCTTTCCGCCGATGACGAAAACGCTTCGTTTGCGGTGCGTTCCTCCGCTACTGCAGAAGATATGCCGGACGCTTCTTTTGCCGGTCAGCAGGAAACTTTCCTCAACGTTCAGGGTTTTGACGCCGTTCTCGTGGCAGTGAAGCATGTATTTGCTTCTCTGTTTAACGATCGCGCCATCTCTTATCGTGTGCACCAGGGTTACGACCATCGTGGCGTGGCGCTCTCCGCCGGTGTTCAGCGGATGGTGCGCTCCGACCTCGCATCTTCTGGCGTGATGTTCTCCATTGATACCGAATCCGGCTTTGACCAGGTGGTGTTTATCACTTCCGCATGGGGCCTTGGTGAAATGGTCGTGCAGGGTGCGGTTAACCCGGATGAGTTTTATGTGCATAAACCGACACTTGCGGCGAATCGCCCGGCTATCGTGCGCCGCACCATGGGGTCGAAAAAAATCCGCATGGTTTACGCGCCGACCCAGGAGCACGGCAAGCAGGTTAAAATCGAAGACGTACCGCAGGAACAGCGTGACATCTTCTCGCTGACCAACGAAGAAGTGCAGGAACTGGCAAAACAGGCCGTACAAATTGAGAAACACTACGGTCGCCCGATGGATATTGAGTGGGCGAAAGATGGCCACACCGGCAAACTGTTCATTGTGCAGGCGCGTCCGGAAACCGTGCGCTCACGCGGTCAGGTCATGGAGCGTTATACGCTGCATTCACAGGGTAAGATTATCGCCGAAGGCCGTGCTATCGGTCATCGCATCGGCGCGGGTCCGGTGAAAGTCATCCATGACATCAGCGAAATGAACCGCATCGAACCTGGCGACGTGCTGGTTACTGACATGACCGACCCGGACTGGGAACCGATCATGAAGAAAGCATCTGCCATCGTCACCAACCGTGGCGGTCGTACCTGTCACGCGGCGATCATCGCTCGTGAACTCGGCATTCCGGCGGTAGTGGGCTGTGGTGATGCAACAGAACGGATGAAAGACGGCGAGAACGTCACTGTTTCTTGTGCCGAAGGTGATACCGGTTACGTCTATGCGGAGTTGCTGGAATTTAGCGTGAAAAGCTCCAGCGTAGAAACGATGCCGGACCTGCCGTTGAAGGTGATGATGAACGTCGGTAACCCGGACCGTGCTTTCGACTTCGCCTGCCTGCCGAACGAAGGCGTGGGCCTTGCGCGTCTGGAATTTATCATCAACCGTATGATTGGCGTCCACCCACGCGCACTGCTTGAGTTTGACGATCAGGAACCGCAGTTGCAAAACGAAATCCGCGAGATGATGAAAGGTTTTGATTCTCCGCGTGAATTTTACGTTGGTCGTCTGACTGAAGGGATCGCGACGCTGGGTGCCGCGTTTTATCCGAAGCGCGTCATTGTCCGTCTCTCTGATTTTAAATCGAACGAATATGCCAATCTGGTCGGTGGTGAGCGTTACGAGCCAGATGAAGAGAACCCGATGCTCGGCTTCCGTGGCGCGGGCCGCTATGTTTCCGACAGCTTCCGCGACTGCTTCGCGCTGGAGTGTGAAGCAGTGAAACGTGTGCGCAACGACATGGGGCTGACTAACGTTGAGATCATGATCCCGTTCGTGCGTACCGTTGATCAGGCGAAAGCGGTGGTTGAGGAACTGGCGCGTCAGGGGCTGAAACGTGGTGAGAACGGGCTGAAAATCATCATGATGTGTGAAATTCCGTCCAACGCCTTGCTGGCAGAGCAGTTCCTGGAATATTTCGACGGCTTCTCAATTGGCTCAAACGACATGACGCAGCTGGCGCTCGGTCTGGATCGTGACTCCGGCGTGGTGTCTGAACTGTTCGATGAGCGCAACGATGCGGTGAAAGCACTGCTGTCGATGGCGATTCGTGCCGCGAAGAAACAGGGCAAATATGTCGGGATTTGCGGTCAGGGTCCATCCGACCACGAAGACTTTGCTGCATGGTTGATGGAAGAGGGGATCGATAGCCTGTCTCTGAACCCGGACACCGTGGTGCAAACCTGGTTAAGCCTGGCTGAACTGAAGAAATAAAATAAATACCCGGCGGCGTTTTGTCGCCGGGTTTATGTGATCCCCGAAGATGAAACTTATTCAATCTCTTCACAGACATCCTGAGTTAATCGCCGCATAATATCTTTCCTTAACAAAAACTTTTGTATTTTACCTGAGACAGTGCGCGGTAGTTTTTCGATTACCACGATATGTTCAGGATATTTATATTTTGCGACCCGTTTACGGCTAAAAAAAGCCACCACCTCTTCCAGCGATAATGAATGATGCGGCGCTTTCAGCACGACATAAGCGCATGAACGTTCACCTAAACGTTCATCGGGCATCGCAACCACACAGGCATCGTGAATTTTAGGATGCTGCAATAAAATATCTTCTACTTCACGGCTGCTAATATTTTCGCCGCCGCGGACAATAATATCTTTCTTGCGCCCGGTTATTTTTATATAGCCAGCCTCATCCATGCGGCAGAGATCGCCGCTGTAATACCAGCCTTCTTCATCCAGCGCACGGGCAGTTAATTCAGGTTCATCAAAATACCCCATAAACACATTGGGGCCACGCGAGGCTTCTTCACCTTCGCAACCTGGCGGTAAAGTCTTGCGTGCGTCATCGACCACTTTAATCTCTACACCTGCGGCAGCGTAACCGTCGGTGTGCATAAAGCGCGGCAAAGGATCGTCGAGATTCACCACCGCATGCGGCGAACTTTCTGTGGAACCATAAACACTTAATAATTTAATGCCGCGCTGCTGGCATTCTCGCGCCACTTTTTTGGGGATTGTGGTACCTCCGCAAAGAAAGAAGCGCAGCGCTGAAAGGTCTGCGGGTTGTTTCTCTAGTAAATTCAAAAGATCATAGACAAACGGCGTTGCGCCGAGCATACAGGTGCAACGCTGCTGCTCAAGCAGCGCGAGACACGCATCAGGAGTGAAAATATCTAACAACACGCTGCGAGCACCAATCAAAAAAGGTGCTGTTACGCCATGCAGAAAGCCCGTTGCGTGACCAAGTGGCGCAGGCATCATAAAGACATCCTGCCAGGTCAGATTTAGCCGCGCGCAATAAGCCCGCTCACTGGCGAGAATATTGTTATGCGTTAGCATCACACCCTTTGGCAGACCCTCGGTTCCGGAGGTAAATAGCACAGCGGCTAATTCATCGCCGTGGGTCGTTATCGCCGTGGTCAGAGGAGTATTGTCGGCGAGAATCTGACTTAATGAGAGGGAAGAGGTGGCGGGAGCCAGTTTGTCCACGCCGACAATTTGTTGTAGTTGTGGAAGCTGATTTTGCAGCGGCAGGATTAAATCTACTGGACGCGTTTGTTTAAACAACGTCGGTGCAAAGAACATTTTTGCCTGACACTTATTGAGCACCCATACCAGTTCTGCTTCCCGCCAGGAAGGTAACAGCGGCACGGAAACCGCACCGGTTTTCAGGCAGGCAAGATAGATAACGGTAAATTCACACCAGCCTGGCAGTTGAAATGCGATGCGATCGCCTGATTCAATACCCTTCGCTAACATCCAGTTTGCCAGACAGCTCGCGGCGTGATCGAGCGCGCTATAGGTGTACGTTGCACCATGATTATCGACCACGGCAATTTTGTCTGGCATCGCACGAGCGGTCTGCTGCCAGTAATCGGCCAGCGAAGCATCGCCCCATAACCCTTGCTGACGATACGCCGCACGACGTTGTTCGTTGAACGTTAATGTCACTTTCATTTTGGACTCTCGAAACAGAACATCAGGCCCGAGATGCGGGCCTGTGGGATGCATGATTAGCCGTAGCGAAATTCAATACCGAAGGTGCCTGCGGGATATTGCCACTGTTCGAGAATAGTGTTGCCGCACAGCACCCGACAGGTGCCGCACTCCAGACAACCGGCGGAATCGAAATGAATGTTTCCTGCGTCATCCTGCTTATAAAGTCCGGCAGGGCAAGCTTTCATTAATTTACGGAATTCATTGATATCGGGATTTGCCGCCAAAATGATATGCGGGTGGCCCTCATCAACATGGAATTTATTGACGCCTAATTTGATGTCGACGTTAACCGTAGCGTTCTGGCTCATAGCGCGGTTGCTCCCTTAATGCCATCTTTCAGCAAGTTGATCAGCCCAATTTTCTTCGCGTGTCCCATGATCATTTTGCGTACCGGCTGGTTTGGTTTGCCGTCAATGGTGAACATATCGTTCATGATGTCGGCGACCATTCGTGGGTATTGGCTAAACAGGCGCGGGTTTTCCATCAGCGCCGGGATCTTGCGGAAATGCTGCATATCGCGCATAACACAACTTTGTTCCAGCTCACGTTTGTATTGCGCCAGACTGCTGGCGGAGAAATCCGCGCGTTCTTTGGCGGCGATCACCGTTGTGGCGGCAGCCTGAGCTGATGCAATGGCTAAATCCATGCCGCGAACTGTAAAACCCAAATTCAGGCAGAAGCCTGCGGCGTCACCAACGATCATCACGCCATCGTTAACCAGCTGCGGCACCATTGCCAGACCGCCCTCCGGCACCATATGCGCGGAATATTCAAGCAGTTTGCCGCCGCTAATCAGCGGGCGAATAGCGGGGTGTTGTTTAAAATCTTCCAGCATTTGCGGCACGCTTTTTTGCGCATGGGCGATATCACCCAATCCACAAACCAGCCCCAACGATACGGAATCCTTGTTGGTATAGAGGAATCCGCCGCCCATCAGGCCGTCAGAAGGGGAACCGGCAAACAGCCAGGCGGCACCTTCCTCGCCCGTAACATTAAAGCGATCGTTGATCTGTTCTGGTGTCAGGCCTATAACCTCTTTAACACCAACAGCGTAATGATGCGGATCGGAAGCGGAAACCATTCCCAGCGAGCGGCCAAGCATCGAGTTAACGCCATCAGCCAGAATCACCACATTCGCTTCGAGAATATCATCCCCGGCCTGGACGCCAGTGACCTTGTTTCCTTCACGAACCAGTGCATCGACGCGTACGCCCGGGATAAACTGCGCGCCCGCCTGCTCGGCTTGTTCCATCAACCACGGGTCCAGACGATTACGCAATACGGTATAAGACGCGTGTTGTGGAACATCTGGTTGCTCGCGGTGAAAATCGAGGGTAACGGCGCTTTCTTCGGTTAAGAAGGAGATTTTCTCGCGAGTGACCTTGCGTTCTACCGGCGCTGATGCTGCAAAGCCTGGAATAATTGCTTCAAGTGTGTGGGCATAAAGACGCCCGCCGGTCATGTTTTTACATCCGGCACTGTCGCCGCGTTCTATCACCAGGACATCCAGCCCGGCTCGCGCCATGACCAGTGCGGCAACGCTACCGGCAACGCCCGCACCGACCACAATGGCATCAAATTTGTCATCCGACATGCGTTATGCTCCCTTCCCGCTGCGTTTACAGCGGGAGATGTGGTTGAAAAGGAATTAGCGACTCAACTGGCTAATCAGGGCAGGGACGACTTTGTAGATATCGCCCACCAGACCGTAGTCGGCATAGTTGAAGATTGGCGCATTTTTATCTTTATTAATGGCGACAATCACTTTTGCGCCGTTGCCGCCAACCATATGCTGGATCTGCCCGGAGATCCCCAGCGTCAGGTAGAGATCGGATTTCAGCAACACGCCGGAGACACCGATATAACGTTCACGCTCCATCCAGTTCTCGCCTTCGGCAATTGGACGTGAACAGCCGACTTCAGCATTCAGCACTGCCGCCAGTTCGTGGACCATTTTCAGGTCATCCTGCGCCGCCAGACCACGACCGACGCCAACCACACGTTTTGCTTTGCTCAGGTCCACGCTGCTTGCCGCTTTCGCACGGCGTTCGCGACAGAGAATTTCATGACGCGGGGCAACATAAGGTACCGTTTCTGTCGGGCACTGATGAGAGATATCACGGGTGCACGGTACCTGAACACCGGGTGCAAGGGTAATGATCGCCAGCGGGCTGTTGATCTTTTCCTGAGCGAACGCTAACCCGCCATACATCCGGTGTTCGGCGCAAATGTGACCATCGACAATATCCACCGCCGTGGCATCGTTCACCAGCGCCGCATTCAGTTGCACACTTAACCGTGCTGCCAGAGCTTTACCACGTTTCGTCGCGGCCAACAGCAACATAGCGGGGTGTTTATCTTTCAGCAGGGCAGCAATGCTTTCGGCGTAATTTTCAGTACGTTGCAGCGCGTCGTTTTGCTCAAGAACATAAATGCATTTTGGCCCATAAGGCATAACTGCCTGCGCCTGCTCGGTATTTTGTACAATGGCATACACCTGTTGGCCCCATTGCTGAGCGCTGCCAAACAGTTCAGCATAACGTTCAGGATTATCGCTAAAGACCCAGACGCTGTTTAATTGACTCATCGTTTCTTCTCCGTAGGCTTCAGTTCAGGGCTTTCTTCAGATGTTCCGCCAGCTCGGCAATGGCCTCCGGCGAATCGTTATCGAGAATGATGTGCTTACGTTCTGTTTGCGGCGGTACGCGAATGCCGGTCAGTTCAGCAAGTGGTGCGCTCTGGCTCCAGCCAATATCACTTGCCTGCCACTGATTTACCGGTTTTTTACCCGCGCCGAGGATGGCTTTCATCGAAGGAATACGTGGCACGTTAATATCGGAGGTGACGCAGAGCACGGCTGGAACAGAGAGTTCAATAACTTCAACATCATCTTCAAGCGTGCGTTCAATCACCAGTGTATTGCCCTGACGCTGAATAGCACTCACTGCATTAATCACCGGAAGTTGCAGAATTTCTCCGACCAGCAAGCCAACCTGCTGGGCATAAAGGTCGCCGGAACCTTCACCAAAGATCAGTAAATCGAAGCCGATCTTTTCAACTGCAGCTGCCAGCGCCTTTGCGGTATCGAGAGGCAGTGCATGCTCAAGTTGTGCATCCTGCACCATATACAGGCTGTGCGGCCCGCGGGATAGCACGTCTTTGCGCACTTTCGAGTTCTGCAACAAAGAGCCGCCGACGGTCAGCGCGGCTATCTCATCGTCATCCGTTGCAAGCTGGCTTGCAGCTTCAATGGCATTGAGATCGAACTGGCTGATTTTGGCGTCGGCATTGTCGAAATTCAGGGTGTATTCTGGAGTGACAACAATGTCCTGTTCTTCAGGCACCAGCTTAAAGCAGGTTATTATTTTCATGATTTCTCCTGTGAGTCGCATACGGAACCATCTCCGATGGAAGGTAAAAATGGCCTGAAAATAGTGTGCGATAGCGGTGCGGGGTTTTCGACGGAGCAAGCTGTTTTCCTTGCCAACAATCTTGCAAAAAAAATGCGATCGCTAAAACAAAAGTGCAATTTGCGGCAATATAGTTATTCCATGACCGTACTATCTTGCATTCAGTGTAAATAATCTTGTTTAGCTCTCGCTAAACGCGGTTGTATAACCGCAATACACGCCGTATTTTATCCGGCATATATTGTTTTTGCTTGCTCATGGAATAGGGAGGTTGTCATGTATCAACGCTGTTTTGATAATGCCAGTGAAACGCTGTTTGTCGCCGGTAAAACGCCACGGCTTTCACGTTTCGCATTTAGCGATGATCCAAAATGGGAGTCTGGACATCACGTTCATGACAATGAAACCGAGCTGATTTACGTCAAGAAAGGGGTAGCAAGGTTTACCATCGATTCTTCGTTATATGTCGCGCATGCCGATGACATCGTGGTGATAGAACGTGGCAGGCTGCATGCGGTGGCCTCTGACGTTAACGATCCGGCAACGACGTGTACCTGTGCGCTGTACGGCTTTCAGTTTCAGGGGGCTGAGGAAAATCAGCTACTGCAACCGCATTCTTGCCCGGTAATTGCCGCAGGGCAGGGAAAAGAAGTCATTAAAACTTTATTTAATGAGCTAAGTGTGATTTTGCCGCAAAGTAAAAATAGCCAAACATCTTTGTTATGGGACGCATTTGCCTATACGTTAGCAATTCTTTACTACGAAAACTTTAAAAATGCTTATCGTTCGGAGCAGGGATATATTAAAAAAGATGTTCTGATAAAAGATATTCTTTTCTATCTGAATAATAACTATCGCGAAAAAATCACTTTAGAGCAGTTATCGAAAAAATTTCGTGCCAGCGTCAGTTATATCTGCCATGAATTTACCAAAGAGTATCGTATTTCCCCTATTAACTATGTTATTCAACGGCGTATGACGGAAGCGAAATGGTCACTCACTAATACTGAATTATCACAGGCAGAGATCTCCTGGCGTGTGGGTTATGAAAATGTCGATCACTTTGCCAAACTGTTTTTGCGCCATGTCGGCTGTTCGCCCAGCGATTACCGCAGGCAATTTAAAAACTGTTTTGCGGAACAAGAAATCCTATCTGAATTTCCTCAACCAGTAAGTCTTGCCGGATAAATCTGGCGGCGCAGTTTGTTAAGAAGCTGCGCCGCCTGCAGATTATTTGTTCTGATAATCTTTCAGGATCTGCCGACCTGCTACGTAAATCATAATTTCGTCTGTACCGCCGCCGATACGTTCACAACGGACATCACGCCAGAAGCGGGAGACGCGCGCCTCATCGGTATAGCCCAGACCGCCCATGATTTGAATCGCATCATCAATGACTTCCATTGCGGTACGTGCGCAGTACAGTTTTGCCAGCGCCGCGCTGGTGCGCAGTGACTGATGCTGATCGGCTTGCCATGCCACTTTCAACACCATGTTGCGCATGTTGTCGATCTTAATCGCCATCAGCGCCAGTTTTTCCTGGATCATCTGGTTATGACCAATGGGCTTACCAAAAGCGATACGCTGGTTGGCATAGCGGGCGGCATCTTCGAATGCGCATTCGGCAAAGCCGGTGCTGCGCGCGGCGTTGATCAGGCGCTCCATCTCAAAGTTGTACATCACATTGAGGAAACCCATTCCTTCTTCGCCCACCATGTCGCTCTCTTCAACTTCCACGTTGTCGAGATAGACTTCGCAGGTGCTGAGCATATGCCAGCCGATTTTATGCAGTGGATTGATTTTAATGCCGGGCTTACTGGAGTCGACCCACCACAGAGTAAAGGCCTTTTTCGGATCTTTCGGTTGCGGATCGCGCGCCAACACCAGCATATATGGGTACTCTTTCGCACCGGTAATAAAGGTTTTCTGTCCGTTGATGTAAACCTTGCCGTTTTTACGCGTGTAAGTGGTAGTGGCACTGTTGTTGTCTGAGCCTGCGCCTGGCTCCGTCAATGCCAGGGCATAGGCGGGATCACCCGTTTCCAGGGTGCTCTCTGCCGTTTTACGTAGCTGCTCTGCAGAACCGAAACGGCGCATACTGTGAATACATTGACCGTTGGTAATCAAAAATGCCGGAGCACCGCATTTTGACACTTCCATCAGCGCCAGCATTTGGGTGACGTAATCCGCAGGGATACCACCAAATTCTTCCGGCACGCCAAGCATTGAAATACCGTTATCCGCCAGTGCCCGCATAAACTCACGCGGGTATGTCCCGTTTTGATCGCAGGTGCGGAAATACTCTTCCGGAAAGTTAGTCGTAATCAGTTCGCGAATACTGGCCAGCAGCAGTTCTTGTTCTTCAGTTAAAGAGAAATCCATCATTATACTCCTGTTAATGAGCCGCTTCAGGCAGGACAAAACCCATCGCCGCATCGATAAATAATCTTTCGTCCATCAGTTTGAGTTCTGGCGAAATCACTGGGGTGAAATCCATTTTGTCGAGAATATCTTTTTGTAAATCGACGCCAGGAGCGATTTCGATTAAATGCAGGCCGTCTTCTTTTAGCGTGAATACTGCGCGCTCAGTGATATAACGAACATCCAGCCCTCGCTCGAGAGCGATTTTTCCACTGAAAGTAATTTCCGGTAGTTCCCGAATAAATTTCTTCACCCGTCCTTCCTGGACGATATTTAATTTGCCGTCGGTAATTTCTGTTTTTAAACTGCCCGCAGTTAATGTGCCGCAGAAAACGATTTTCTTCGAAGTGGCACTGATATCAATAAATCCACCGGTGCCCATGATTTTACCATTGAATTTATGCACGCCGACGTTACCGTGCTGGTCGACTTCAGCAAAACTCAAATAACAAACATCCAGACCACCACCGTGATAAAAATCAAACTGGGACGTCATATCCAGAATGGCGCGGGTATTCACGTTCGCGCCAAAGGCGATCCCCTGTGAAGTAATACCGCCAATCGGACCTGTTTCTACCGTCAGAATAAAGTCATCAGCACAACCTTCTTCCCGGGCGACCAGGCCAATGCCGTCAGCAATACCGACGCCGACATTCCCCACTGCGCCTTTGCGCATTTCGAATAATGCACGCCGTGCAACTAATTTACGTTGGTTTAGGGGCAGGCTAAGTTTGGTGCTGTCATCAAGGGTGAAGTCACCAGAAATAAAGCGGTTAACCGGCGCACCGCCATACAGTTGGGTTTGATCCGGATCGACCACCACAATATCCACCAGATAACCCGGAATACGGACAGATTTAGGATGCAGCGTGGCTTTCTTAACCATTTTCTGCACCTGCATCATCACAATACCGCCGTTATTGTGCACCGCCTGGGCAATAACCAATGCGTCGAGATACATCACCTCATCTTCAAAAGTGGCGTAGCCTTCGCTGTCGCAGGTGGTAGCGCGAATGAAGGCGATATCTGGCGCAATCGCTTTGTAATAGAGATATTCTTTGTTATCAAACTCGACCAGTTTAATCAGGTCTTCTTTAGTGACTTCATTCAGTTTGCCGCCTTGCTGGCGTGGATCGACAAATGTTCCGATGCCAATATCACTAATAATACCAGGCTGGTGGGCTGCGGCGGCGCGTAAGGTTTGTGTAAGTACACCTTGTGGATAGTTATAAGCAATAATTTTATTTTGTTCTGCGAGATCAGAAATACGCGGTGATTGTCCCCAGTGACCGCATAATGCCCATTTCACCAGGCCTTCTTGCGCCAGCGGACTAATACCACGGTCGGCGCGATCGCCAAGCCCTGTTGGACTAATAATCGATAAATTACGTGGTGTTTGAGTCTGTTTATATTTATCAGCAAGAGCAGTAATTAACGTGGTGGCTTCCAGAATACCGCCGCCAGCGCCTAACACACAAAGTGTTGCTTCGTCGGGAATATAATTCACCGCTTCCTGTGCCGACAGGACCGGCACTCGTCCATTAATACGAGGTGGTTTTACAGGTTTCATTGTTAATTCCTGATTCAGGTGTGATTTTCCCTACGCCAGATGGAGAATTAGCGCACAGAGACTCACGAAATATTTTTATTAAATACGGTTAAAAATACTTTTTTAGTTCGGCGGGGGAGGGTATTCCCGCCGAAATATTATTGCTTATGCCTGATGTAAAATAGTTAATACCGTACGCAAATCATTTACCGAGATTTGCCCTGGCGCAGAGGCTTTTTTTACCGCACCAAAAGTTGCCGCCGACCCAAATACTTCACCAGCCAGACGAGAAATTACGCCAGTTTTTGCCATCGACATCGTGATGATTGGACGATCTGCATACTGCTCCTGCATCTCCAGGGTCGCGGCAAGCAACGTCAGCACATCGCTGGTACTTTGCGGCATCAGCGCAATCTTAGGAATATCGGCGTCGAAGGACTGCATTTTGCGCAGACGGGCAATGATTTCTTCGGCTTCCGGCGTTTTATGGAAGTCATGGTTGGACATGACAACTTTCACATCATGCGCGTGGGCGTAGGCGACGGTTTCTTTAACCTGATCATCGCCGGTAAATAACTCCAGATCGATCATATCAACCAGGCCGCTGTCGATGGCTGCACGATTGAGTGCAATATAAGCCTCGGTGGAAATCGCCTGCTCGCCGCCTTCTTTGGCACTGCGGAAGGTAAACAGCAGCGGTTTTTCTGGCATGGTTTCACGGAGAATTTTTGCTGCCGCCATGACAGACTCCACATTGGAGAGGTCGGCATAGTGGTCCACACGCCATTCCAGAATATCAAAGTCCGCTTCACGATAGGCGAGAGCTTCGGATTTCACGCTGGCGATATCTTTCGCCATCAGCGAGACGATGATTTTAGGTGCGCCCGTACCAATGACGAGATCTTTTACAGTTACGGTTTTCATTTTTTACCCTTTCTGCACGCGGTCAGCCTGTCAGGCACCGAACCCCATGACCTGTTTAACATATTCCAGAGGGAAATCTTTGCCAGTCCATAACGTGAACTGTTCAGCCCCTTGCCACAACAACATGCCGTATCCATCAATCGTTTTGCAACCCGCTTGTTGCGCCTGCTGCAATAACTTCGTCATATGCGGGTTATACACGCATTCAGTGACCAGAAGTCCCGGATGTAACAGACTGATATCATTAACCAATGATTCATTCTCAAGGGGTTTCATACCCACTTTGGTGCCATTGGTTAAAATGTCGGCGGAAGCCAGGGCTTCTGCAAAGGCTTGCTGATCGGCGAGATCGGTGACTGTCACGACGCAATCGGTGTTTTCGTTAACCCGCTGCGCGAAGGCGAGAGCTTTATCGAAGAACTCATCCCGACGGTTAAAGAGTTTAATTTCTTTTAAACCTTCAATTGCCCCCTGCGCGCCAATTGCCGTTGAGGCACCACCGGCCCCTAATAGCACCATCGTTTTGCCTTTGATATCAAAACCGCTCTCTTTAATGGCGCGAATATGACCCGTGCCGTCGGTGTTATAGCCACGCAGATAGCCATCATCATTAACGATGGTGTTGATGGCTCCCACCAGTTTGGCCGCTGGCGTTAATTCATCAACATATTCACACGCCAGTTGTTTGTTCGGCATTGATACACCAGTTCCGCGCATTTTGAGGGCTTTTAATCCTTCAATTGCTCCGGGAAAACTATCGTTATCCACTTCAAAGGCCATATAGGTAAATGGCAATCCCGCTTTTTCTAAGGCCTTATTCTGCATTTCGGGCGATAAACTGTGGCGGATGGGATAGGCCATCAACCCAATCAATTCGTATTTTGCGGTAACATCCATAATTAACTCCTTTAACCTCTATGCTTAATTGTGTTTAACCGGGTGCTAAATTTATGCTCGCCAAACCGCACATCATTTTCAGGAATAATGAAAACGCGGTAATAGCGGATAAAAACAATAATTGCGGTAATCAGGGCCAGCAGCGCGAAAGTAAAATCGAGAACAATGATATATTGCAGGCCGATGTTCGACAGATAACCGGTAATCAGCGGAATAACAAAGTTAGCCAGTCCTCCCATCATCATATATATACTGGTGACTTTGGCTTTGCTTTTTGGGAAAAACTCTGACATGACCGAAACGCCGAGCTGTAAAATGCCGCCAGCTGCTGAGAAACCGATAACAAAGGCTCCGGCATTACACACCAATGGAGAAGGGTACAGGTAGATAATGGCAGCTGTTATTGTTGCCAGTGCAGAGTTAAATACATTAGCCCAGATGGGCCGGACCATTTTTTTCAGCAGTGCGGCAAAAATAAAGACACAGACCAGCGAACCCATACTGTAATAAGAGATGGTTTTTAATGCCTCAGCTTCTGACATACCAGCAAAAGCCATCGCATATTTGGGCATCCACACCACAATCACATAAAAGGTCGAGAATGCGGCTACACCGAACAGTACTGATGAAACACCTTCCAGCCAGACTAACGGTTTGCTGTTCATTTGCGGTAATTCATTAGCTACGCTGGCGTCCACCAACTGGCTGGGGAATTTGCTTTTCAACAGCATCAGCGTGATCAGTACAAACAGAATACCCGGAATAATCAGCCCATAGCCGTACCAGATGTTATTGAGCAACATATAGCTCACCAGCATTGGGTAGAACATTTGCCCGAATGACACCATCGCTTTAACCAGTATGACCGCCGAACCAGAGGCTTTCGGAAAGCATTCCATGAGCGCGGGGTAGCCACCCGTATCCAGCGCTGAGTTAGCGATACCTACGCACACTGCCAGACAGTAGGCGAGAGTTAAATTCGGGCAAGCAGGAATACCAAAGAAGAATAGCAGATACATTATTACTGCCATTAATATCACCGCCCGACGACCAAACTTATCGGAGATCACTCCGAAGAATAAAATACTGATCAATCGCCCCAATCCGATACCGGAAATTAAATAGGCAATGCCCGCGTTGTCAGTGGAAAACTTTTCTGCCAAAGATGTCATGTTTTGGGCAAGCGTAATAACACTAATGCCGTGCAGGAAATAGCTGAAGTAAATACAAAGAACAGCCAGGATAAATGGCGTGCTGAAAGCCTTATTTTGAGACATTTTCACAGCTCCTTGCTGAAAGATAATTTCGTTACCGTACGTATTGTTCTCCGACGGTTTACATAATTACTATACTGAAGATAATTTTCCCTGGGTACATGGCATAAAGTTTATGTTTCCAGGAATATTGCATGTCATAGTTTGTTTTTGATCGCTATTTTCCTTAGTTAGCGCAGAAAGAGTTATTTATCCGTAAGATCTTGCATAACCTGAAAAGAATATTGCATTACCCACCCGGAGCGATATTTTCCTTTAGCGTGTGATGCCGCGTTTCTTTGCGACTGCGTAAGCCAATAAACAGTGCCAGTATAAAGCCGATAGCAGCGATGGCGGTATCGAACCACATAATATCGGCAATACTTCTTTGCGAAAGATGAGCCGTAATCAACGGAATGGTAAATGTTGCAATGCTGCCCGCACTGTAATAGATCCCCGTTGCTTTTCCTTTAGCGTAGGGAAAACGTTCCGCCATTAACGTCAGGCCAATTTGTACAACACCGCCTGCGGAGGTAAAACCGATGACGAAAGCAAATATTATCACCACATAAAATGTGGGATGCAGGCAGACGGTGAGCAGGGCGATAAATGAGATAAAGGTGTACAGCATCAGTAATGTTGTTGGGCGAACGGTATTACGAATGAGTGGAACAGTAATAAATACACACAGCAGCGAACCCACGGTGTAGATACTAAGTAATTTGATCGACATGGTGTATGACATGCCAGCGACAAATTGTCCGTATTGTGCCAGCCACTGGCTAACCAGATAAAACGTTGCCATTGAGATATAGCCATATAGGGAATAACTGGCTAAATCGATAATTGAACAGCGATGTTCCGTAGAGCTGGTGGTTTTCTTTATGACAGGTAAGTGACGACCCGGATGGGGTGGGAACGTACAACGGTATAAAAACAGAGCGTTAATAAACATAATGCCTGCGGCAATCATAAAGGACCAACCGAACCACAGTTCAGCCCACACTAACAGGCTGATAATTAGCGGTAATAAAAATTGTCCGCTGGAAACAAATGCTTTAATTAAAATATTGGCTGTACCCGGTGAGCGTGGAAAAGCTTCCATCAAACTGGGATAGGTGCCTGCATCGAGAAAACTGTTTGCCATTCCCGCCAGAAAGCCAAAAACATAAGCGATAATGATGTTATTGGTGTGCAGGATGCCAAAAAAGAAGGCCATATAGCAGCACATCCCGAGCATGATAAAAGGGCGGCGACCAAAGTGATCGGATAATAATCCTGCAAAAAGCAAGACACTTAATCGACCAATGCCCAGTGATGAGATAACTATCGAGACGCCCGCGGCATTAGTCTGCCAAAGCGTCTCCAGCGAGGCCATATTCAGGCTCATCAAAATGACGCCCATACCATGCACCAGGTAATTAAAATACAACCCAAGTGCGGTAGGGTAATAGGGATTTTTCATAGGTTCTACTTAGCAAAGGTGCTTTAAAAAGTGTAGCGATGTTGTGTCAGTATCCGTTCATTATTGTTGTAACAACGACAATTCCTTTCTGTGGAGAAATTAACAAAGCCGCTCCAGATCGTGTGCATATAATTCAGCGGCTACCGATTGATAGATCTTCCAGTCAATAAAATTGCCATCAGGGTAGACTTGTTGAAACGCGGTTAAGTCGGGGAAAAAACGCATGGTGTTGTTGCCGATGCGGTTATTTATTTTCTCTATGATGGCATGAAGATGTTTTTTTCGTTGCTGACGCATAGCCAACAGTTGCTCGACTACACAATCAGGAATGGCGCATTTGCCATTTTCCCACTGACGCCAGCTTTCACTGTTACCGGTCTGGGCAATCCAGGTCGCGCATTCATCAATAGTCATGGCAAAAATATGGCGAAGTGCCTGGAGTTCATAAGCGTTCATCGTGTAATGGCTGCATGAAATAAACAATAAAATATAAATAACATTATCAGCCTGCTGACGGCTTGAAGAGAGTCACAGTATCTTGTGCAACATTATTGGAAAGAGTGAGGGGCGAGGTAGCGAAGCAGAAAAATGTTAAAAAAAAGCCCATCGTGGGAGATGGGCAAAGACTACACACAGCAATTCGTTGTTTCACTCAGGGGATTTCCATGCTTATAAATCAATATGTTGATTTATAACCGTGAGCTAATAGTAGGCATACGGACTTTTTGCGTCGATCAGATTCGTCTCATTAGTTTAAAAACTGTAAAGAATTTGCGACAGGTACTACCAGCTGAATAGCGGTAAGCAGGAAAATATGGGGAAGAGCAAGCAAATATCAATTAGCAGGGGTTAACAATCAGGCGGCAGAGCCGCCTGATGAGAAATTACTTATTCGATTTCTCGATTTCGCCAAGTTCTTCGAGAATTTCTTCCGGTTGGTCCGTCGGCGGTGGGACTTCTTCCACCCACGCGGCAAACAGACGCCAGGAAACGGCTAACAGAACCGGACCAATAAACAGACCGATCATCCCGAAAGCAATCAAACCACCAATAACGCCAGAGAGGATCAGGATCAGCGGTAAATCGGCACCCATGCGAATTAACATTGGGCGGATGACGTTATCGAGCGTGCCAACCACACCGCTCCAAACTAACAATACCGTTCCCCAGGTGGTATCGCCAGTCCAGTAGAGCCAGATAATCGCCGGAATCAGTACCGGCAACGGTCCAAGCTGGACAAGACAGGAGAGGATCATTAACACCGTTAGCAAAGTTGCATAAGGTACGCCGGATACGGCGAGGCCGATACCGCCAAGCACTGCCTGTACTAACGCCGTCACCACCACACCCAGCGCCACCGCGCGGATAGCCTGTGCCGCCAGCAGCATGGCGGCATCTCCGCGAACGCCTGCCAGACGGGTTGCAAAATGGCGAATGCCTTGTGCCACCTGTTCACCGCGCCAGTACAGCAGTGCGCTGAAGAGAAGCATCAGCGCACAATGCACCATAAAGCGCCCGATATGCGCCGCCTGCCCAACGAACCAGGTGGTGGTGGTGCCAATATAAGGACGGACTTTCGCCATGATCGCCGTCCCCCCCATATCCAGCAAATTGTGCCAGCCTGCATATAGCTTCGCGCCAATCACCGGAATGGTATTAAGCCACGCCAGATCGGGTAACGTCATGTCACCACTGGAAATGGCTTTAATTAGCGGGCCGCTGCCGTCGACGATACTGTTAACCAGCAAAGCAATAGGGATGATAAACACCATCACTAATAACAGCGTCATCACCAGAACGGCGAGAGAGCGGCGACCAAACATGATCTTTTGCAAACGTAACAATACCGGCCAGGTGGCGATAACCACTGTACCGGCCCATGCAAAGCCGAGAATAAAGGGTTGTACAATCCACAGACATGCCACAATCATGATGGCTAAAAACAGCACCGAAAGCAGAATTTGTGCGACATCCCTGGGCTGACGAACATTTACCATAACTACTTTTCACCTTTTTTGTGCGTCAAATCGTCGACGCGACGTGAACACGCGAAACTCACCTGCATAATGATGAGCAATTTCAGCGGTTTTTAACAGGTCGATTCTGCCCTTAATTCTGATGGGCGTGTTAGAAAAAAATGTGGTACAACAACTCAGGCAACACGCAAACGATTAATCTCTCATCACAGACCGCAGGAAAGGGTCAATATAATGATTCCACAGATTTCCCAGGCACCCGGCGTCGTTCAACTGGTGCTTAATTTTTTGCAAGAGCTGGAGCAACAGGGTTTTACCGGCGATACGGCGACAAGTTATGCCGATCGTCTGACAATGTCGACTGACAACAGTATTTACCAACTTCTCCCCGATGCGGTGGTATTTCCGCGTTCAACCGCAGATGTAGCGCTGATCGCCCGTCTTGCCGCGCAGGAACGCTATTCATCGCTGATCTTTACCCCCCGCGGCGGCGGCACTGGCACTAATGGTCAGGCGCTCAACCAGGGGATTATTGTTGATATGTCCCGCCATATGAACCGCATCATCGAAATTAACCCTGAAGAGGGCTGGGTGCGCGTTGAGGCCGGAGTGATTAAAGACCAACTCAATCAGTACCTGAAACCCTTTGGCTACTTTTTTGCGCCAGAACTTTCGACCAGCAACCGGGCAACGCTCGGCGGGATGATCAATACCGATGCATCCGGTCAGGGATCGCTGGTCTATGGCAAAACGTCAGATCACGTACTTGGCGTACGCGCGGTGTTGTTGGGGGGCGATATTCTCGATACGCAACCTTTACCCGTCGAACTGGCGGAAACGCTGGGTAAATCCAATACCACAATCGGGCGAATTTATAACACGGTTTATCAACGTTGCCGTCAGCAACGCCAGTTAATCATCGACAACTTCCCCAAGCTTAACCGCTTTCTTACCGGTTACGATCTGCGTCATGTCTTTAACGATGAGATGACCGAGTTCGACCTGACGCGCATTCTGACGGGTTCAGAAGGGACGCTGGCCTTTATTACCGAAGCGCGACTGGATATTACGCGCTTGCCTAAAGTACGCCGTCTGGTGAACGTCAAATATGACTCTTTTGACTCCGCGCTGCGTAACGCGCCGTTTATGGTTGAGGCGCGCGCGCTTTCGGTAGAGACGGTGGACTCAAAAGTGCTGAATCTGGCGCGGGAAGATATTGTCTGGCATTCCGTCAGCGAGTTGATTACCGATGTGCCTGATAAAGAGATGCTCGGGCTGAACATTGTGGAATTTGCTGGTGATGATGAGGCACTGATTGACGAGCGAGTTAATGCACTCTGTGTGCGGCTTGATGAGCTGATTGCCAGCCAACAGGCAGGAGTGATCGGCTGGCAGGTGTGCCGCGAGCTGGCGGGTGTTGAACGTATCTATGCGATGCGCAAAAAAGCCGTTGGTCTGCTTGGCAATGCCAAAGGTGCTGCTAAGCCAATTCCGTTTGCTGAGGATACCTGCGTACCGCCGGAACACCTGGCGGATTATATTGCTGAATTTCGCGCGCTGCTCGACAGCCACGGCTTAAGCTACGGTATGTTCGGTCACGTCGACGCAGGTGTCTTGCACGTCCGTCCGGCACTGGATATGTGCGATCCGCAACAAGAGATTTTGATGAAGCAAATCTCTGATGATGTAGTGGCGCTTACCGCGAAATACGGTGGTTTGTTGTGGGGCGAACACGGCAAAGGTTTTCGCGCCGAATACAGCCCGGCGTTTTTCGGTGAGGAACTTTTTGCAGAACTGCGTAAAGTGAAAGCGGCATTTGACCCGCATAACCGACTCAACCCCGGGAAGATTTGCCCGCCAGAAGGTCTCGATGCGCCGATGATGAAAGTGGACGCGGTGAAGCGCGGTACATTCGATCGACAGATCCCCATTGCGGTACGCCAGCAGTGGCGTGGTGCAATGGAGTGTAACGGCAACGGTTTATGCTTCAACTTTGATGCTCGTAGTCCGATGTGTCCGTCGATGAAGATCACCCAGAACCGGATTCATTCACCGAAAGGGCGCGCTACGCTGGTACGTGAATGGCTGCGTTTGTTGGCGGATCGCGGCGTTGACCCACTCAAACTGGAACAAGAACTTCCTGAATCCGGCGTCAGTTTGCGGACGTTAATTGCCCGCACGCGCAATAGTTGGCATGCGAATAAAGGCGAATATGACTTCTCACACGAAGTCAAAGAGGCGATGTCGGGCTGTCTGGCCTGTAAAGCGTGTTCGACTCAGTGCCCCATCAAAATTGATGTGCCGGAGTTTCGCTCTCGTTTCCTGCAACTCTATCACACCCGTTATTTACGCCCGCTGCGCGACCACCTCGTCGCTACGGTTGAGAGTTACGCACCGCTGATGGCACGCGCGCCGAAAACCTTTAATTTCTTCATTAACCAGCCGCTGGTGCGCAAACTCTCGGAAAAACATATCGGCATGGTTGATTTGCCGCTGCTGTCGGTCCCCTCGCTACAACAACAAATGGTGGGGCATCGCTCGGCAAACATGACGCTGGAACAGCTTGAAGCTCTCAGTGCAGAGCAGAAAGCGCGCACGGTGCTGGTGGTGCAGGACCCCTTTACCAGCTATTACGATGCTCAAGTGGTGGCGGATTTTGTCCGTCTGGTCGAAAAATTAGGTTTCCAGCCCGTGTTACTGCCATTTTCGCCAAATGGCAAAGCTCAGCATATCAAAGGTTTTCTTAATCGTTTTGCGAAGACGGCGAAAAAGACGGCGGATTTCCTCAACCGTATGGCGAAGCTGGGTATGCCAATGGTAGGCGTCGACCCGGCGCTGGTACTTTGTTATCGCGATGAATATAAACTGGCTCTGGGCGAGGAGCGTGGCGAGTTTAACGTCTTACTGGCGAATGAATGGCTGGCAAGCGCACTTGAGTCACAGCCAGTGGCTACAGTCAGCGGTGAATCATGGTATTTCTTTGGTCACTGTACGGAAGTTACCGCCTTGCCGGGCGCGCCAGCACAATGGGCGGCAATATTTGCCCGTTTTGGCGCGAAACTGGAAAATGTCAGCGTGGGGTGCTGCGGCATGGCAGGGACTTACGGACATGAAGCGAAAAATCATAAAAATTCGCTCGGGATCTATGAGTTATCCTGGCATCAGGCGATGCAGCGACTGCCGCGTAATCGCTGTCTGGCGACCGGATATTCCTGCCGTAGCCAGGTAAAACGGGTCGAAGGCACGGGGGTACGCCATCCTGTGCAGGCTTTACTGGAGATTATTAAATGATATGGAAACGAAAAATCACCCTGGAAGCACTGAATGCCATGGGTGAAGGAAACATGGTGGGGTTGCTGGATATTCGCTTTGAACATATTGGTGATGACACCCTTGAAGCGACAATGCCAGTAGACTCGCGGACAAAGCAGCCTTTCGGGTTGCTGCATGGAGGTGCATCCGTGGTACTGGCCGAAAGTATCGGTTCCGTTGCCGGTTATTTATGTACCGAAGGTGAGCAAAAGGTGGTTGGTCTGGAAATCAATGCTAACCACGTCCGCTCGGCACGAGAAGGGCGGGTACGCGGCGTATGCAAACCGTTGCATCTCGGTTCGCGTCACCAGGTCTGGCAGATTGAAATCTTCGATGAGAAAGGGCGTTTGTGCTGTTCGTCACGATTGACGACCGCCATTTTGTGACGTTGTAACCAGAAAAGTGTGACGCATATTGCTTTTGGTTATTATCTGCACAGTAAACGGTGGTATACTGTGCAGGTCTTGTCTAAAAGCGAGGATGCTATGTCTACTCAACTTGATCCCACCCAACTGGCCATTGAATTTTTACGCCGTGACCAAAGCAATCTTTCACCTGCCCAATATCTCAAGCGTCTGAAACAATTAGAACTTGAATTTGCTGACCTGCTTACTCTCTCTTCTGCTGAATTAAAAGAAGAAATCTATTTCGCCTGGCGTCTGGGCGTGCATTGATCCTGATTTAATGTCGCGAGTTCGCCAAATCGGCCTGGATTAATCTTCGTCCAGGTTCGAGGGCCTTCTTAATACTGCCTATCTACCCGCCTGATAACGTTCAAAAATAATACAAATCGCAGTTTGTGTTAAAACAGTGGGTTAGCTTTATGAGATTATCCTTATCGCCCCTTCAAGAGCTAAGCCACTGTGAGTGCCGGAGATAAGCGCCGGATGGGGTAGAAACCCTTAAGCCTGTGTCGCACAGACTTAAGGGTTTTCTTATTTCTGAACGCTGCACTTTTTTACCTATCCCTTAAATAGTCATTTTCAATGCAACTTTTTCTTTTTCATCACAGCCTTAATGCTCCTTAGATAATAATCATTATCTAACAATGAGATACCTAATTCTTAGCGTGCCTGTTAACCCACAAATCAGGGTCTATGCTTATTAAAAGCAGGTAAAAAGCATGTTTTACGCTAAAGCCCCTGCGTTTGCTGGGTTGAACTGATAATCATTATCACTAACATGCTGTTATACGCTGAAAGCGATGAAGTGAGGTAAATCGATGGACATGCATTCAGGAACCTTTAATCCACAGGATTTCGCCTGGCAAGGCTTAACGCTGACACCCGCAGCGGCGATACACATCCGCGAACTGGTGGCAAAGCAGCCTGGTATGATCGGCGTGCGCTTAGGCGTGAAGCAAACGGGCTGCGCGGGCTTTGGCTATGTGCTCGACAGTGTTAGCGAGCCGGACAAAGACGATCTGCTGTTTGAACACGACGGCGCGAAGCTGTTTGTCCCGCTGCAAGCGATGCCTTTTATTGATGGCACGGAAGTCGATTTCGTTCGTGAAGGACTTAATCAGATATTCAAATTTCACAACCCTAAAGCCCAGAATGAATGTGGCTGTGGCGAAAGCTTTGGGGTATAGGCGGTACTATGTCTCGTAATACTGAAGCAACTGACGATGTCAAAACCTGGACCGGCGGCCCGCTGAATTATAAAGAAGGATTCTTCACCCAGTTAGCCACCGATGAGCTGGCAAAGGGGATAAACGAAGAGGTGGTGCGCGCAATTTCGGCGAAGCGTAATGAGCCGGAGTGGATGCTGGAGTTTCGTCTCAACGCCTATCACGCATGGCTGGAGATGGAAGAACCGCACTGGTTGAAAGCGCACTACGACAAGCTGAATTATCAGGATTACAGCTACTACTCGGCACCATCGTGCGGTAATTGTGACGACAACTGCGCGTCTGAACCCGGCGCGGTGCAGCAAACTGGCGCGAACGCCTTTTTAAGTAAAGAGGTGGAGGCGGCGTTTGAGCAGTTGGGCGTTCCCGTGCGGGAAGGCAAAGAGGTGGCAGTGGATGCCATTTTCGACTCTGTTTCGGTTGCCACTACTTATCGCGAAAAACTGGCGGAGCAGGGAATTATTTTTTGTTCCTTTGGCGAGGCGATCCACGATCACCCGGAACTGGTGCGTAAATATCTCGGCACCGTGGTGCCGGGGAATGACAACTTCTTTGCCGCACTTAATGCGGCGGTAGCCTCTGACGGTACGTTTATTTATGTGCCTAAAGGCGTGCGTTGCCCGATGGAACTTTCCACCTATTTTCGCATTAACGCGGAAAAAACCGGGCAGTTTGAGCGCACCATTCTGGTGGCCGACGAAGACAGCTACGTTAGCTACATTGAAGGCTGTTCCGCTCCGGTGCGTGACAGCTATCAGTTACACGCGGCGGTGGTGGAAGTCATCATCCATAAAAACGCCGAGGTGAAATATTCTACGGTACAAAACTGGTTCCCTGGCGATAACAACACCGGCGGTATTCTCAACTTCGTCACCAAGCGTGCTTTGTGCGAAGGCGAAAACAGCAAAATGTCATGGACGCAATCAGAAACCGGGTCAGCGATTACGTGGAAATATCCCAGCTGCATTTTGCGCGGCGATAACTCCATTGGTGAGTTTTACTCAGTGGCGCTGACCAGCGGTCATCAACAAGCGGATACCGGCACCAAGATGATCCACATCGGTAAAAACACCAAATCGACCATTATCTCGAAAGGGATCTCTGCCGGACATAGTCAGAACAGTTATCGCGGCTTAGTGAAAATCATGCCGACGGCAACCAATGCGCGCAATTTCACTCAGTGCGACTCAATGCTGATTGGCGCTAATTGTGGGGCGCATACCTTCCCGTATGTCGAATGTCGCAATAACAGCGCTCAGCTGGAGCACGAGGCAACGACATCACGTATTGGTGAAGATCAACTGTTTTACTGCCTGCAACGCGGGATCAGCGAAGAAGATGCCATCTCGATGATTGTTAACGGTTTTTGCAAAGACGTGTTCTCGGAACTGCCGCTGGAATTTGCCGTTGAAGCACAAAAACTCCTCGCCATCAGCCTTGAGCATAGCGTCGGATAAGGAATAAACATGTTAAGTATTAAAGATTTACACGTCAGCGTGGAAGATAAAGCTATCCTGCGTGGATTAAGCCTCGATGTTCGTCCCGGCGAAGTTCACGCCATTATGGGGCCAAACGGTTCGGGCAAAAGTACCTTATCGGCAACGCTTGCCGGGCGAGAAGATTATGAAGTGACGAGCGGCACGGTTGAGTTTAAAGGCAAAGATTTGCTTGCGCTGTCGCCGGAAGATCGTGCAGGTGAAGGCATCTTTATGGCCTTCCAGTATCCGGTGGAAATTCCCGGCGTCAGTAACCAGTTTTTCCTGCAAACGGCACTTAATGCGGTGCGCAGCTATCGCGGCCAGGAAACGCTCGACCGCTTTGATTTTCAGGATTTGATGGAAGAGAAAATCGCTCTCCTGAAGATGCCGGAAGATTTATTAACCCGTTCGGTAAACGTTGGTTTTTCCGGCGGCGAGAAAAAGCGCAACGATATTTTGCAAATGGCGGTGCTGGAACCGGAGTTATGCATTCTTGATGAGTCAGACTCCGGGCTGGATATTGACGCATTAAAAGTGGTTGCCGATGGCGTGAACTCGCTGCGTGACGGCAAGCGTTCATTCATCATTGTTACGCACTATCAACGCATTCTCGACTACATCAAGCCTGATTACGTCCATGTGCTGTATCAGGGACGAATTGTGAAATCCGGCGATTTCACGTTGGTCAAACAACTGGAGGAGCAGGGTTATGGCTGGCTTACCGAACAGCAGTAACGCACTGCAACAGTGGCATCATTTGTTTGAAGCTGAAGGGGCGAAACGCTCCCCGCAAGCACAGCAGCATTTACAACAATTGCTGCGTACCGGACTGCCGACACGTAAACATGAAAACTGGAAATATACGCCGCTGGACGGGCTGACCAATAGCCAGTTTGTCTGCATTGCGGGGGAGATATCCCCACAGCAGCGTGATGCCTTAGCGTTAACGTTAGACGCCGTGCGGCTGGTGTTTGTCGATGGACGTTACGTGCCCGCACTGAGCGATGCAACTGAAGGCAGCGGATATGAAGTGAGCATTAACGACGACCGTCAGGGGTTACCCGACGCTATTCAGGCGGAAGTGTTTCTGCATTTGACGGAAAGCCTGGCACAAAGCGTGACGCATATCGCCGTGAAGCGCGGTCAACGGCCGGCAAAGCCATTGCTGTTAATGCATATCACCCAGGGCGTGGCAGGTGAAGAGGTGAATACTGCCCATTACCGGCATCATCTGGATCTGGCGGAAGGTGCCGAAGCAACGGTGATCGAACATTTTGTCAGCCTTAATGATGCTCGTCACTTCACCGGCGCACGGTTCACTATCAACGTCGCAGCGAACGCCCATTTGCAGCATATCAAGCTGGCGTTTGAAAACCCGCTCAGTCACCACTTTGCTCATAACGATTTGTTGCTGGCTGATGATGCCACCGCATTTAGCCACAGTTTCCTGCTGGGTGGCGCAGTGTTACGACACAACACCAGTACGCAACTCAATGGCGAAAACAGCACGGTGCGGATCAATAGCCTGGCGATGCCGGTGAAAAACGAGGTGTGTGATACTCGTACCTGGCTGGAACACAATAAAGGTTTTTGTAACAGCCGACAGTTGCACAAAACTATCGTCAGCGACAAAGGCCGCGCGGTATTTAACGGTTTGATCAACGTCGCGCAGCACGCCATCAAAACGGATGGTCAGATGACCAACAATAATCTGCTGATGGGCAAACTGGCGGAAGTGGATACTAAACCGCAGCTGGAAATCTATGCAGATGATGTGAAATGCAGCCACGGCGCGACGGTGGGGCGTATTGATGACGAACAGATGTTTTATCTGCGCTCGCGCGGGATCAATCAGCAAGATGCCCAGCAGATGATCATCTACGCCTTTGCTGCCGAACTGACGGAAGCACTGTGTGATGAGGGGCTTAAACAGCAGGTGATGGCCCGAATCGGTCAACGACTGCCAGGAGGTGCAAGATGACTTTTTCCGTCGACAAAGTGCGGGCCGACTTTCCGGTGCTTTCTCGTGAGGTAAACGGTTTGCCGCTGGCTTATCTCGACAGTGCCGCCAGTGCGCAGAAACCAAGCCAGGTGATTGACGCCGAGGCTGAGTTTTATCGTCACGGCTACGCGGCGGTGCATCGCGGTATTCATACCTTAAGCGCCCAGGCGACCGAGAAAATGGAGAACGTGCGCAAGCGGGCATCGCTGTTTATTAATGCCCGTTCGGCGGAAGAGCTGGTGTTCGTCCGCGGCACGACGGAAGGGATCAATCTGGTCGCCAATAGCTGGGGCAACAGCAATGTGCGAGCGGGCGATAACATCATCATCAGTCAGATGGAGCACCACGCTAACATTGTCCCCTGGCAGATGCTTTGTGCACGCGTTGGCGCAGAGCTGCGTGTGATCCCGCTCAACCCCGACGGTACTCTGCAACTGGAGACGCTGCCTACGCTGTTTGATGAGAAAACTCGCCTGCTGGCAATTACTCATGTCTCCAACGTGCTTGGGACAGAAAATCCGCTGGCGGAGATGATCACACTTGCGCATCAACATGGCGCAAAAGTGCTGGTGGATGGCGCTCAGGCGGTGATGCATCATCCGGTGGATGTTCAGGCGCTGGATTGCGATTTTTACGTGTTCTCCGGGCATAAACTGTATGGCCCTACCGGAATTGGCATTCTTTATGTCAAAGAAGCCTTGTTGCAGGAGATGCCGCCGTGGGAAGGGGGCGGTTCTATGATCGCCACCGTCAGCCTGAGTGAAGGCACTACCTGGACCAAAGCACCATGGCGGTTTGAAGCCGGTACACCCAATACCGGGGGCATCATTGGTCTTGGCGCGGCGCTGGAGTATGTTTCGGCGCTGGGGCTTAATAACATAGCCGAGTATGAACAGAATCTGATGCACTACGCGCTAGCACAGCTGGAATCTGTACCGGATCTCACTCTCTATGGCCCACAGAACAGGCTTGGCGTTATTGCTTTTAATCTCGGTAAACACCACGCCTATGATGTTGGCAGTTTTCTCGATAACTACGGCATTGCTGTGCGTACCGGACATCACTGCGCTATGCCATTAATGGCCTATTACAACGTCCCTGCGATGTGTCGGGCATCGCTGGCCATGTATAACACCCATGAAGAAGTGGATCGTCTGGTGACCGGCCTGCAACGTATTCACCGTCTGCTGGGATAACAGGGAGGCACTATGGCTTTATTGCCGGATAAAGAAAAATTGCTGCGTAATTTTTTACGCTGTGCCAACTGGGAAGAGAAATATCTCTACATTATTGAGTTGGGTCAGCGTCTGCCAGAATTACGTGACGAAGACAAAAGCCCGCAAAATAGCATCCAGGGCTGCCAGAGTCAGGTGTGGATTGTGATGCGCCAGAATGCGCAGGGAATTATTGAATTACAGGGCGACAGCGATGCGGCCATTGTAAAAGGGCTTATTGCGGTCGTCTTTATTCTTTACGATCAAATGACGCCGCAGGATATTGTCAATTTCGATGTGCGCCCGTGGTTTGAAAAAATGGCGCTCACCCAACATCTCACCCCATCACGCTCACAAGGTCTGGAATCGATGATTCGCGCAATTCGCGCCAAAGCCGCTGCACTTAGCTAAACTAAAGGGACAGCTTTCATCCGGTTGGCTCACATTGCCGGGTGGTCAATGTTTACACTGGCCTGCACAGGAGTGTTTTGGTTTCAGGTGAACATAAGCGCCATCCGACGTTTCAGCGTGAGTCTCCGGCAAATACAGGAGGTTTACAATGAAACGCGCGTCTTTGCTTACACTCACGCTTATCGGCGCTTTTAGCGCCATCCAGGCTGCCTGGGCAGTTGATTATCAGCTACCACCAACCGGCAGCCGACTGGTTGGGCAAAATCAAACGTATACGGTGCAAGAAGGGGATAAAAACCTTCAGGCCATCGCCCGACGTTTTGATACTGCGGCAATGTTGATCCTTGAAGCCAATAACACTATCGCCCCGGTGCCAAAACCTGGTACGACGATAACTATTCCTTCACAACTGTTATTACCTGATGCGCCGCGTCAGGGGATTATTGTAAACCTTGCAGAGCTGCGCCTTTATTATTATCCGCCGGGAGAAAATATCGTGCAGGTTTACCCGATAGGTATTGGTTTGCAGGGGCTGGAAACGCCGGTGATGGAAACGCGTGTGGGGCAGAAAATCCCTAACCCAACCTGGACGCCTACGGCGGGCATTCGTCAGCGTTCGCTGGAGCGTGGCATTAAATTACCGCCGGTCGTTCCTGCTGGGCCCAATAACCCACTAGGACGTTACGCACTGCGCCTCGCGCATGGTAATGGCGAATACCTCATTCATGGCACCAGTGCGCCGGACAGCGTCGGTTTGCGCGTCAGTTCGGGCTGTATTCGCATGAATGCACCGGATATTAAAGCTTTATTCTTCAGCGTGCGGACGGGAACGCCGGTGAAAGTGATCAACGAACCGGTGAAATATTCCGTGGAACCTAACGGGATGCGTTATGTTGAAGTACATCGACCACTATCGGCAGAAGAACAGCAGAACGTTCAGACAATGCCGTACACGCTGCCAGCAGGCTTTACGCAATTTAAAGACAATAAGGCTGTAGATCAGAAGTTAGTCGATAAAGCGTTGTATCGTCGGGCAGGGTATCCGGTTGCGGTGAGCAGTGGAGCAACTCCCGCAGCCAGCAATGCGCCTTCAGTAGAGTCAGCGCAGAATGGGGAACCAGAGCAAGGGAATATGTTACGCGCGACGCAGTAGCGGTAAATAGCAGGCAAAAAAATGGCGCACAATGTGCGCCATTTTTCACTTCACAGGTACTATTACTTGCGGTATTTAGTAGCCATGTTGTCCAGACGCTGGTTAGCACGAGCTGCGTCATCTTTAGCAGCCTGAACGTCGGAACGCATTGCGTTCACGTCGTTGCTCAGCTGGTCAACTTTAGCGTTCAGAGTCTGAACGTCAGAAGACAGCTGATCGATTTTAGCGTTGCTGGAGCAACCAGCCAGCAGAGTAGAACCCAGGATTACCGCGCCCAGTACCAGTTTAGTACGATTCATTATTAATACCCTCTAGATTGAGTTAATCTCCATGTAGCGTTACAAGTATTACACAAAGTTTTTTATGTTGAGAATATTTTTTTGATGGGAAGGCACTTATTTTTGATCGTTCGCTCAAAGAAGCATCGAACGCTGGGTTTTAGATAAAAAAATTGAGAGAAAACAGGATGCTTCCATCGGATTCATCTTAGATAAAGTGAGATTATATAGTGAAATCCGATTTGATTTTTTATTGCTTCTGGTTATCGATTAAATAAAAAAAGCGCCCATCAGGGCGCTTCGATATACAAATTAATTCACAAAAGCAATATTACAGGACGTGAACAGATGCGGTGTTAGTAGTGCCGCTCGGTACCAGTGCACCAGAAACCATAACTACGACATCACCTTTGTGTGCCAGACCGCTCTGCAGAGCCAGTTCTTTACCCAGACGGTAGAAGTCATCAGTAGAAGTGATCTCTTTAACCAGCTGCGGCACAACGCCTTTGCTCAGTACTAACTGGTGAGCCGTTTTTTCGTTGGTGGTCAGTGCCAGGATGGTGGCATCCGGGAAGTATTTACGTACTGCGCGAGCAGATTTACCGCCCTGAGTAGCAACCACGATCAGCGGAGCATCCAGTTTTTCAGCAGTTTCAACGGCACCACGGCATACCGCTTCGGTAATACGCAGTTTACGGTTGTCATTGTTGAACTCGAGACGGCTGTTCATCACGCGGTCGGTACGTTCGCAGATGGTCGCCATGATAGAAACCGCTTCCAGCGGGTATTTACCTTTTGCGGATTCACCAGACAGCATCACTGCGTCAGTACCGTCGAGGATGGCGTTTGCAACGTCACCGGCTTCTGCGCGAGTCGGGCGTGGGTTTTTGATCATGGAATCCAGCATCTGGGTCGCAGTGATAACGACTTTACGTGCACGGATACATTTTTCGATCATCATCTTCTGGGCGAAGATAACTTCTTCTACCGGGATTTCTACACCCAGGTCGCCACGCGCAACCATGATGCCGTCAGAGGCTTCGAGGATTTCGTCGAAGTTGTTGAGGCCTTCCTGGTTTTCGATTTTGGAGATGATGTGGATGTTTTCGCCGCCGTGCGCTTTCAGGTGCTCACGGATTTCGATAACGTCAGAACGCTTACGAATAAAGGAAGCAGCAACAAAGTCTACGCCTTGTTCGCAACCAAAGATCAGGTCCTGTTTGTCTTTTTCAGCCAGTGCTGGCAGGGCAATGGAAACGCCAGGCAGGTTCACACCTTTGTTTTCGCCCAGGTCGCCGTTGTTCAGCACTTTACAGATAACTTTGTTACCTTCAATGGCGGTAACTTCCATACCGATCAGACCGTCGTCAACCAGTACGGTGTTGCCAACAGACAGGTCAGTAGTGAAACCTTCATACGTTACCGCAACCATTTCGCTGTTGCCGATAACAGATTTATCAGTAGTGAAAGTAAAGGTCTGACCCGCTTTCAGAGAAACGTCGTTACCGCCTTCCAGTTTCATGGTGCGGATTTCTGGACCTTTGGTATCAAGCAGGATAGCGGCGGTTTTACCAGTTTTGCTCATCACGTTGCGCAGATTCTGAATGCGCTGACCGTGTTCTGCATAGTCACCATGAGAGAAGTTCAGACGCATAACGTTCATGCCAGCGTCCAGCATTTTAGCTAACATCTCTTCAGATTCGGTTTTCGGTCCGATGGTGCAAACAATTTTGGTCTTTTTCATGACAGTCTTAGTCTTTAAGTTGAGAAGGATGGGAGAAACTTGCTTTCTGGGCGCACTGCCGGAAAGCGAATCCGGTATTACGAAAGTGGTTGTGCCTCGCTCTAAGGATAGGTGACATCGATAAAGCGTGCAGAGGAATGTGTGCTTGTGTCTCAGCCCAACGTGAGTGCCTGTTTTTGAGTCGTTGAGTTCTACAGTCCAAAGTGCTGAAACCATTCAAGAGTCAATTGGCGCGCATTATACGCTGAAATTAATCCAAAAGGAAAACAAAAACAGCGTTTCAAAAAATATACAACTTGTTAGACAATAAATTGTTATCAAAGATTCAGCGTTCCAGGGAAAAGGTTACGCAAAAACTTCGTTGTTTGCGCAACGTCTGGTGCCGGGGTTGTCAGTGTGAGGATAAGTGAAAGTTCATCCGGTGTATAAATACATCATCGCTCAATTGCTACAGTTAAAATAATTTATTACGTTATTTGTCTGATTTTGTTTGATTTTTGTTTAATTGGTTAGATTGATATATGCTGATAGTTGGCATGATAAATAGGTATAAAGAATGGGAAACCGGACAAAAGAGGATGAACTGTACCGAGAAATGTGCAGAGTTGTCGGTAAAGTTGTGCTGGAAATGCGCGATCTGGGGCAGGAACCAAAGCATATTGTTATCGCAGGCGTATTACGTACAGCATTAGCCAATAAACGCATTCAGCGCAGTGAGCTGGAAAAGCAGGCGATGGAAACAGTCATTAACGCACTGGTAAAATGACCATTCAGGATGAGGCGGTAAGCTTCATCCTGATATTGTTAGTTCAGTTGCGGTCCAGTTAATCATTCTAAATAACAACTGCTGAAATTATACGAATTTCGGTATATATTTTAATTTATAGCGATAAAGTTATTTTTATTTTCTGCGATGAATTTCACAAATAATTGTCGGTTAAGTTAAATTTATTTCAAATGATAATAAATATCACTTCACTTATAATTTCTTGCTTTGTGATTTTAATTGATAGCGATCAATGTTAAGAGCCCAGAATAATCACATTATTTTTTCTCCTAACCATAAAGGATTGGTTTGTCAGCGTTAAATCTTTTCTCATACACTATCGGGTTAGGGAAAATATCTGGTGTTGAGGACAGCGTCAGCAGCGTATTAGTTGAGTGCTTAATATCAGGCTGTTGAATTGTCAGCACTGTGTTTGCGAAGAGGATGCGAAATAAATGAACCCGGTTGATCGTCCACTATTAAATATTGGCTTAACGCGATTAGAATTCTTGCGTATATCAGGAAAAGGCCTTGCTGGTTTAACAATTGCCCCTGCTTTACTGTCACTTTTGGGTTGCAAACAGGAAGATATTGATAGCGGCACAGTAGGGTTGATAAATACACCCAAAGGGGTGCTGGTGACCCAACGTGCGCGATGCACGGGTTGCCACCGCTGTGAAATCTCTTGTACCAACTTCAACGATGGCTCAGTAGGGACATTCTTCTCCCGTATCAAAATCCATCGCAATTATTTCTTTGGCGACAACGGGGTTGGCTCTGGCGGTGGCCTGTATGGCGATCTCAACTATACCGCGGATACCTGCCGTCAATGCAAAGAGCCGCAATGCATGAACGTCTGCCCGATTGGTGCGATTACCTGGCAGCAGAAAGAAGGCTGTATTACCGTCGATCATAAACGTTGTATTGGCTGTAGCGCCTGTACTACGGCATGCCCGTGGATGATGGCCACCGTAAATACCGAAAGTAAAAAATCCTCGAAATGTGTGTTATGCGGTGAATGCGCAAACGCCTGCCCAACAGGGGCGTTAAAAATTATCGAGTGGAAAGATATTACTGTGTGAATCTTGCAAAGGAAAAAATCATGGCTAACGGTTGGACAGGTAATATATTAAGAGTCAATCTCACGACAGGAAATATTACCCTCGAAGATTCCAGTAAATTTAAAAGTTTTGTCGGTGGCATGGGCTTCGGCTACAAAATTATGTATGACGAAGTACCGCCAGGCACGAAACCTTTCGATGAAGCGAATAAATTAGTTTTTGCTACCGGCCCATTAACTGGATCTGGTGCCCCCTGTAGTTCTCGCGTAAATATCACCTCACTTTCTACTTTTACCAAAGGAAATTTAGTCGTCGATGCCCATATGGGGGGCTTTTTTGCAGCGCAAATGAAATTCGCTGGATACGACGTCATTATTATCGAAGGGAAAGCGAAATCACCGGTATGGCTGAAGATTAAAGATGACAAAGTTAGCCTTGAAAAAGCCGATTTCTTATGGGGAAAAGGGACGCGCGCAACGACGGAAGAAATTTGTCGCTTGACCAGTCCGGAAACCTGTGTGGCGGCTATTGGTCAGGCTGGAGAAAACCTTGTTCCTCTCTCTGGCATGTTGAATAGCCGTAACCACAGCGGCGGTGCGGGAACTGGCGCAATAATGGGTTCGAAAAACCTGAAAGCGATTGCGGTTGAAGGGACGAAAGGGGTCAACATTGCCGATCGTCAGGAGATGAAGCGTCTCAACGATTACATGATGACTGAACTTATCGGTGCGAATAACAACCATGTCGTGCCAAGTACGCCGCAATCGTGGGCAGAGTATTCAGATCCCAAGTCACGTTGGACAGCACGTAAAGAGCTGTTTTGGGGCGCGGCTGAAGGTGGTCCGATTGAAACGGGGGAAATTCCGCCAGGCAATCAGAATACGGTCGGCTTTCGTACCTATAAATCCGTTTTTGACTTAGGTCCGGCGGCAGAGAAATACACAGTAAAAATGAGTGGCTGCCACTCTTGCCCGATCCGTTGTATGACCCAAATGAATATTCCTCGGGTGAAAGAGTTTGGCGTGCCCAGCACAGGTGGTAACACTTGTGTAGCAAACTTTGTCCATACCACCATCTTCCCGAATGGGCCGAAAGATTTTGAAGATAAAGACGATGGTCGTGTGATTGGTAACCTGGTTGGTCTGAATTTGTTCGATGACTACGGCCTATGGTGTAACTACGGGCAGTTGCATCGCGACTTTACTTATTGTTACAGCAAAGGTGTGTTCAAGCGTGTTCTGCCTGCTGAAGAGTATGCGGAAATTCGCTGGGATCAACTGGAAGCGGGTGACGTTAACTTTCTTAAAGATTTTTACTACCGTCTGGCGCATCGCGTGGGTGAGTTGAGTCACCTGGCTGATGGTTCATATGCCATCGCAGAACGCTGGAATTTGGGTGAAGAGTACTGGGGCTACGCGAAAAATAAACTCTGGTCGCCGTTTGGCTATCCGGTTCACCATGCCAATGAAGCGTCAGCGCAAGTCGGTTCCATTGTTAACTGTATGTTCAACCGTGACTGCATGACGCATACCCATATCAATTTTATTGGTTCCGGCTTGCCATTGAAACTGCAGCGTGAAGTGGCGAAAGAGCTTTTTGGTTCTGAAGATGCTTACGATGAAACCAAAAACTACACACCGATCAATGACGCAAAAATTAAATATGCTAAGTGGTCGCTGTTGCGGGTCTGTTTGCATAACGCCGTCACCCTGTGCAACTGGGTCTGACCAATGACCGTTTCGCCGCTGAAAAGCCGTAATTACCGGGGTGATCTGGCGCTTGAAGCCAAATTCTTCAAAGCGATCACTGGCGAAGATATGACTCAGGAAAAATTAGATTTAGCTGCAGAGCGTATCTTTACGTTGCATCGCGCCTACACGGTAAAACTGATGCAAACCAAAGATATGCGTAATGAACACGATCTTATCTGTTCCTGGGTATTCGACAAGGATCCGCAGATCCCGGTCTTTACTGAAGGTACAGACAAAATGGACCGTGACGATATGCATGCTTCGCTCACGATGTTCTACAAAGAAATGGGCTGGGACCCACAGCTTGGTTGTCCGACCCGCGAAACATTGCAGCGTCTGGGGCTGGAAGATATTGCCGCCGATCTGGCAGCACACAATCTACTGCCTGCGTAAGGAATGGGAGAGATGAACCATCAGGATGAATTGCCGTTAGCGAAAGTCAGCGAAATTGATGAGGCGAAGCGGCAATGGTTGCAGGGGATGCGTCACCCCGTTGATACGGTAACCGAACCAGAACCGGCTGAAATCCTGGCAGAGTTCATTCGCCAGCATTCTGCGGCTGGGCAGCTGGTGGCGCGCGCCGTGTTTCTCTCGCCACCCTATTCGGTTGCAGAAGAGGAACTGTCAGTTTTGCTGGAAAACATTAAGCAGAACGGAGACTACGCGGATATCGCTTGTATGACGGGAAGCCAGGATGATTACTATTACTCAACGCAGGCCATGAGTGAAAACTACGCGGCGATGTCTTTGCAAGTTGTGGAGCAGGACATTTGTCGCGCCATTGCACACGCCGTTCGTTTTGAGTGCCAGACGTATCCTCGTCCTTACAAAGTCGCCATGCTGATGCAAGCGCCATATTACTTCCAGGAAGCGCAGATTGAAGCCGCGATCGCCGCGATGGATGTTGCACCTGAATATGCCGATATACGGCAGGTGGAGTCATCGACGGCAGTGTTGTACTTGTTTAGCGAGCGATTTATGACCTATGGCAAGGCGTATGGCTTATGCGAATGGTTTGAGGTAGAGCAGTTTCAGAACCCCTGAAATTTCAGGGGGATGTCATGGATAGGGTGGACCGTTGCAGCCACTGCATTAGGGGATAATCAGATGTCCTTCACTCGACGCAAATTTGTTCTGGGGATGGGAACAGTAATCTTTTTTACTGGTTCTGCGTCTTCTCTGTTAGCGAATACGAGGCAAGAAAAGGAAGTTCGGTATGCCATGATTCATGACGAGTCACGGTGCAATGGCTGTAATATCTGCGCCCGCGCATGCCGTAAAACTAACCACGTCCCCGCTCAGGGAAGCCGTTTATCGATAGCACACATTCCAGTCACCGATAACGACAATGGAACGCAGTATCACTTTTTTCGCCAGTCATGTCAGCACTGCGAAGATGCTCCTTGCATCGACGTTTGCCCGACAGGGGCGTCGTGGCGTGATGAGCAGGGGATCGTGCGGGTAGAAAAATCGCAGTGCATCGGCTGCAGTTATTGCATTGGCGCTTGCCCGTACCAGGTTCGCTACCTTAACCCTGTCACTAAAGTGGCAGATAAATGTGATTTCTGCGCTGAGACCCGACTGGCAAAAGGCTTTCCGCCCATTTGCGTCAGTGCCTGCCCGGAACACGCATTGATCTTTGGTCACGAAGATAGCCCAGAAATTCAGGCGTGGTTGCAGGAAAATAAATACTATCAATATCAGCTACCTGGCGCCGGGAAACCGCATCTGTATCGCCGGTTCGGTCAACATTTGATTAAAAAGGAAAATGTATGAACCCGTCGCAACATGCTGAACAGTTTCAGAGCCAGTTGGCGAACTATGTGCCACAGTTCACCCCCCAATTTTGGCCGGTGTGGTTGATCATTGCCGGACTATTGCTGGTTGGGATGTGGTTGGTGCTGGGGCTACATGCCTTGCTTCGTGCTCGTGGCGTGAAGAAATCAGCCACCGATCATGGTGAGAGGATTTATCTTTACAGCAAAGCGGTCAGATTATGGCACTGGTCGAATGCGTTACTCTTTGTATTGTTGCTGGCAAGTGGGCTGATAAATCACTTTGCGCTGGTGGGCGAAACAGCGGTTAAAAGTCTGGTTGTGGTGCATGAAGTTTGCGGATTTTTGTTACTGGCATGCTGGCTTGGCTTTGTTCTGATCAATGCCGTTGGGGGTAATGGTCACCACTATCGCATTCGTCGTCAGGGTTGGCTGGATCGAGCGGCAAAACAAACGCGATTTTATTTGTTTGGCATTATGCAGGGGGAAGAACATCCTTTCCCGGCAACAACCCAGTCTAAATTTAATCCCTTACAGCAGGTCGCCTATGTTGGTGTCATGTATGGATTGCTGCCATTGTTACTATTGACGGGGCTGCTGTGTCTCTATCCGCAAGCCGTGGGAGATGTGCTTCCTGGCGTAAGATACTGGTTATTGCAGGCGCATTTTGCTCTGGCATTTATAAGCCTCTTTTTTATCTTCGGTCATCTTTATCTTTGCACCACGGGGCGTACGCCACACGAAACCTTTAAAAGTATGGTCGATGGCTATCACCGGCACTAACGAATGATCATTACACGAGCAGACCTGCGAGAATGGCGTATCGGAGCGGTGATGTATCGCTGGTTTCTGCGCCATTTCCCACGTGGCGGTAGTTATGCCGATATTCATCATGCACTGATTGAGGAAGGATATACGGACTGGGCGGAGAGTCTGGTTGAGTATGCGTGGAAAAAATGGCTGGCGGATGAAAACTTCGCGCATCAGGAAGTTTCCTCTATGCAAAAACTGGCCACAGATCCCGGAGAACGACTATTTTGCAGTCAGTTTGCCCGCAGCGACGATCATGCTCGCCTCGGCTGTTGTGAGGATAACGCCAGAATCGCAACCGCTGGGTATGCCGCGCAAATTGCCAGTATGGGTTATAGCGTGCGGATTGGAAGTGTCGGCTTTAACAGTCACATTGGCAGCTCCGGTGCACGCGCACGGGTTGCTGTAACCGGTAATTCTTCGCGGATAAGCAGCGCTGGAGATAGCAGTCGGATTGCGAATACCGGAATGCGAGTACGCGTTTGTACATTGGGTGAACGGTGTCATGTCGCCAGTAATGGTGACCTGGTGCAAATCGCCAGCTTTGGCGCAAACGCCAGAATTGCCAACAGCGGCGACAATGTACACATCATTGCCAGCGGTGAAAATTCAACGGTAGTGAGCACGGGCGTGGTCGACTCAATTATTCTCGGGCCAGGGGGATGCGCCGCACTGGCATATCATGACGGCGAAAGAGTTCGCTTCGCCGTCGCCATTGAAGGTGAAAACAATATTCGAGCCGGAGTCCGCTATCGTCTTAATGAACAACATCAGTTTGTTGAGTGCTGATAGCTTTACCTTTAATCAAACGAAAGACGCCGACGCGCACGGGATGCAGGTTTTACGACCGCCCGAGCCATCGCCTCTCCAATTTCTGCACATGCCGTAAGTCCCTGAACGAAAGGCTGGTCGTGCATCAACCTGGGCAACGCGCCGAACGCTACGCGCCCACGAATATCTTCGGGTTGCTGTAACGTATAATCTTCGCCAACATCAGGGATTTCATCCCCTGTTTTCTGTAATTGTTCGCGTAGTCCAGGGAAAGGAATATCTTTCACTTTAAGCGGACGCTGCCCGCGGGCATCAATAAAAACGTCAAACGAGTAACTGTTGTCTTCCGTTTTCAGGACGGTGCGCGACTCGTTAATTTCCATTTCGTAGTCTTCACCGAGAGCGAGAATATGAATGATTCCCGCTTCACGTAAGGCCAATAGTCGACGAATAGACTCTGAAGGGATTGTCGCATAATTATCGATGAAAACCCGGGCAAGGCCTTTACTGAACCGTTTATGGTCGTGTTCATTCAGATGTGGAACAATTTCCTGTACGGCTTCATGCAGGCGCAGAATGACATAACGCCAGGGAACAGTATGTTTTTCTCGTTTATTGCGTTCGACTTCCTGGAGATTTTTTTCTGCCCAGTCAAATGGGTCGCGTTGTTTGCGCTCGGCAAACCAGGCTTGAGCAAAGGAATCGACATTCAGGCTCTCTAAGGCTATGCGTTGGCTCCAGTCTGGATCAGCAAACTTGATTTCCTCTACTATCAATCTAAATACCCGATCCAAAAGGCCCACTTCGCCTTTTTGAATCTCAGCATTTAATGCCTGATCGGTGATGATGTGTAAGGGCTCGTAGGGAATAGGGCAATAGAAATCGGCTTCGGGTAAAATACCTGTGCGCGACATTAACGTAATATTTAGCTTTTCATTTGCGTTATCGCGGTGAAAAGTGACGTGTTGTTTATCATCTTCAATGAACGAACCATGCTGAATAGCCACTGCCATTGCCGCATCCAGTCCGCTCAAGGATGTTCCCATAATACCCACGTTACACGCATCGACCTTTGCTTCCATCAGGCCTGACCACGGGCTGGGAAAATACGTTCTGGTTGCTTCTTCTTCATCAGGCCAGACGTGCCCCGTTGCGATCACCGCTAAATCAAACGTCTCGCTGGGTAAATCCAGATTTGTAGCGAGCATGACGCCAGCATTTGTAATTTGCAGATCGGTAACCTGGCATGATTCATAAACAGCCACTGCAAATTTTTGCTGTCGTGCCTGGTCTACTAATCGTAAAAATTGATCGCGGAAATATTCGCCCAGCAGAATTCGCGGTAAAAACTGACGATCGTGCAAGGTTTCTTTTTTAACGCCATAACGCTGGAGATGGCTGGCTTCTTGCTTTTGTAGCCATTCGAGATACGTGCAATAAATCGGCGGTATTTCAATACTGGCAATGTTTGCCAGCATCAGTTTTGAGTTTTCCTCATCACTGTATGGCATCCCGATACCGGCTTCGTCAGCCTGATCGAAGATAGAAATAGAAAGTGGCGTTTGTTGCTGTAGAAGCGAGAATAAGGTGTAGATCCCCGTAGGCCCGGCACCCACAATAGCAATTGTTTTCATTGTTACTTACCTGTACGCATTCTTTCGAATTTAGTGTTATCAGATAAGTTTGGTTGAGATTTTTAGAATTTGAGAAATTTCAGACAGGGATGAAAAAGGCGCTAACCGCCCTTGATTAAATTCTGTCAGGCGAGTTTTGCCTGATTGATTTGACTAAGAGGCTCATTGACATCGAAAACTTTGGCGACAACTTCCTCAACGCCGAGATTTTTCAGTCGGGCAGTATGTTTTTCCAGATAGGCAAGGGCGCTTTTTTCATCAGTAAAAAGGTAGATCCCACCGGCTTCGTGGTTCTTTTCACTTTCTGTCCATACCTTCCACAGAAAACCAGGTTCCTGATTAATCGACTCAGCAAGCGGTTCAAGCTGCTCAACCATTGCGTCGCCAAATGGGCCATTAAAAGCAAAATGAAGTTGTAACAAAGTTGCCATAGCGATTCTCCTTCTGATAACGCATACGAAGACAGTGTAAATCTTTTAACGTATTGGATACAGAGAAGAAACAGAGGGAAAAAGGAGAAGACCAGATTAAGAAAATCTGGTGCGTCCGAGTGGACTCGAACCACCGACCCCCACCATGTCAAGGTGGTGCTCTAACCAACTGAGCTACGGACGCAGGATGGTGCGTTCAATTGGACTCGAACCAACGACCCCCACCATGTCAAGGTGGTGCTCTAACCAACTGAGCTATGAACGCAACGTTGTAGGTGACAACGGGGACGAATATTAGCGGCAGAGTGGGAAGGTGGCAAGAGGCAAAACGTAATTTTCTGCGCTATTTCGACCGTTTGCAGAGCTTTTAAGCAAATTGGCTATATTTTGTTGATTTGCAAGGGCGATTTTTATTCAGGATCGCATTTACATCTGATACAACCCAATAATCCGTGTATCAGAGTTTAAACAGAGTTGTTTGCCACCATCTCAAATCTGTCGTGGATAAATCCTTCGTAGCCTTTACACTTAGGTAGCAATAAAGGCACACAGATGCAGCAAAGGAATAAATCATGGGATCTGATGCGAAAAACTTGATGAGCGACGGGAACGTGCAAATTGTTAAGACCGGCGAGGTCATTGGCGCGACGCAACTTACTGAAGGCGAGTTAATTGTTGAGGCTGGCGGAAGAGCCGAAAATACCGTGGTCACGGGGGCTGGCTGGTTGAAAGTGGCAACCGGTGGGATCGCCAAATGCACACAGTACGGCAACAATGGCACGCTATCGGTCAGCGACGGTGCCATTGCCACAGATATTGTTCAGTCCGAGGGAGGCGCAATTAGTCTCTCTACGCTCGCTACGGTTAATGGCCGCCATCCCGAAGGTGAATTCAGCGTTGATAAAGGTTATGCCTGCGGTTTGTTGCTGGAAAATGGCGGTAACCTGCGTGTACTGGAAGGCCATCGCGCGGAAAAAATTATTCTCGATCAAGAGGGTGGCCTGTTGGTCAATGGGACAACCTCAGCGGTCGTGGTAGATGAAGGTGGTGAATTGTTGGTGTATCCAGGTGGGGAAGCCAGCAATTGTGAGATTAATCAGGGCGGCGTTTTTATGCTGGCGGGGAAAGCCAGTGATACGTTGCTTGCTGGTGGCACCATGAATAATCTCGGTGGTGAAGACTCTGACACTATTGTTGAGAATGGAGCCATCTATCGTCTGGGGACGGATGGTCTTCAGCTCTACAGTTCCGGTAAGACGCAAAACCTGTCCGTTAATGTGGGTGGTCGGGCTGAAGTGCATGCGGGTACGCTGGAAAACGCGGTAATACAAGGTGGGACAGTGATCTTGTTGTCACCCACCAGCGCGGACGAAAATTTTGTCGTAGAGGAAGATCGTGCACCGGTTGAACTGACCGGGAGTGTTGCATTACTGGACGGCGCTTCAATGATTATTGGCTATGGTGCAGATCTGCAACAATCAACGATTACTGTACAGCAGGGCGGTGTGTTGATTCTCGACGGCAGTACGGCAAAAGGTGACAGTGTCACTTTCAGTATTGGTAACATCAATCTGAATGGCGGAAAACTGTGGCTGATCACTGATGCGGCAACGCAGGTGCAACTGAAAGTGAAACGCCTGCGTGGAGAGGGAGCCATTTGCCTGCAAACCAGTGCGAAAGAAATTTCACCTGACTTCATCAATGTGAAAGGGGAAGTTACCGGTGATATACACGTTGAGATAACAGATGCCAGTCGGCAAACTCTGTGTAACTCTCTGAAATTACAGCCAGACCAAGATGGCATCGGCGCAACGCTCCAGCCTGCGTAAAAACACAGGCGCAACCCGTGAAGGTTGCGCCTTGTCTTTACTAGCGAGCTGCTCGTTGCAGAATGATGGCTGACGGCAGACGTTGCAGGAACCGCATACGCAGCATCATCATAATGGCTGCCGAAGTCAGGCCAATAATAAAGCCTATCCAGAAGCCTGCTGGCCCCATAGGTTCAACGACCAGATCGGTCAGTGCCAGAATATAGCCGCTTGGCAAGCCCAGCACCCAGTAAGCCGTAAAGGTGATATAGAAAATGGAACGTGTATCTTTATAACCACGCAAAATCCCACTGCCAATCACCTGGATAGAGTCAGAAATCTGATATACCGCCGCCAGCAGCATCAAATGCGCAGCCAGCGTTACAACCTCGGGATTGTCGTTGTACAACAGGGCGATTTGCTCTCGCAGTGAAACCGTGAATATGGCCGTCAGGGTTGCCATACAGACACCCACCATAAGCCCGGTCCGCGCAGCGGTTTGCGCATCCAGCGTTGAGCCTTGACCCAGACGATAACCTACGCGGATGGTTACCGCTGCCGCCAGCGACATGGGAAGCACGAACATCAGTGAACTAAAGTTCAGGGCAATCTGATGTCCTGCGACATCAACAATACCGAGCGGAGACACTAACAGAGCCACGACGGCAAACAGCGTTACTTCAAAGAACAGTGCCAGCGCAATTGGCAAACCGAGTTGAATCAGTCGTTTCATAACCGCAGGATCGGGCTTCGCGGTGCCTTTTTCGTTACGAATATCGCGCATCGAGCGGGCGCGTTTAATGTAAGAAACCATGGCAAGGAACATGACCCAATACACCGCCGCAGTAGCCACGCCACAACCAACGCCACCGAGCTCAGGCATACCGAAATGACCATAAATAAAGATATAGTTCACCGGAATGTTCACCAGCAGGCCGATAAAGCCCATCACCATACCCGGCTTGGTTTTTGCCAGACCTTCACACTGGTTACGGGCAACCTGGAAGAAAAGATAGCCCGGCGCGCCCCATAGCAACGCACGCAGATAACCCACGGCTTTGTCCGCCAGAGCCGGATCGATGTTTTCCATGGAGCGGATAATGTAACCCGCATTCCACAGTACCAGCATAATGAGAACGGAAACAAAACCTGCCAGCCAGAAACCTTGTCGCACCTGATGCGCAATGCGCTCACGTCGACCGGAACCATTTAATTGCGCGATAACCGGCGTTAATGCCAGCAGCAGTCCGTGACCAAAGAGGATCGCCGGAAGCCAGATAGAAGTTCCGATAGCAACCGCCGCCATGTCGGTGGCACTATAGCCGCCCGCCATCACGGTATCGACAAAACCCATCGCAGTTTGGGCGATTTGCGCGAGAATCACCGGGATTGCTAATGCTAATAACAGACGCGCTTCACTGATATACTTCTGCACGTGAACACCTTTTATTTGTAGTTATATGAGAGACTAAAAAGCCGCCTGAATGGGCAGCAAAAAGAAGAAGCAGGGGAAATTCAGTCTATTGTAGCGAGGATTTATTAATTCTCCAGTGAAAAAATAGCCATTCTTACCCCTTCACTGGTAAGGGCGTTTTCCACCTGCTATTGTGCTGAACAGAATGTCTTAACTGATTTCAGGAGTTGTAAGTATGTTTACGGGGATTGTACAGGGCACCGCAAAACTGGTGTCGATTGACGAGAAACCAAATTTTCGCACGCATGTGGTGGAGTTACCCGACCACATGCTGGACGGACTGGAAACCGGTGCGTCCGTGGCGCATAACGGTTGCTGCCTGACCGTGACGGAAATTAACGGCAACCATGTCAGTTTTGACCTGATGAAAGAAACGTTACGCATTACTAATCTTGGTGATTTAAAAGTGGGGGATTGGGTAAACGTTGAGCGTGCGGCGAAATTCAGCGATGAAATTGGCGGACACTTAATGTCAGGTCATATTATGACCACCGCTGAAGTGGCGAAAATATTAACCTCGGAAAATAATCGTCAGATCTGGTTTAAAGTCCAGGATAGTCAGTTGATGAAATATATCCTGTACAAAGGATTTATTGGCATCGACGGTATTAGCCTGACCGTCGGCGAAGTCACGCCAACGCGTTTTTGCGTCCATTTAATTCCGGAAACACTGGAACGCACGACTCTTGGGAAGAAAAAACTCGGCGCACGCGTCAACATTGAAATCGATCCACAAACTCAGGCAGTGGTAGATACGGTAGAACGTGTGCTGGCGGCACGAGAAAATGCCATGAATCAACCAGGTACAGAAGCCTGATCTGAAATCGCCCCCGGAGCGGGGGCGATAGAATAGCCTTTAGCGAGCGACTCGAAGGCCGTTTTCAACACCGCGTGAGAACACGACCTGCCAGAGCTGAATATCACGGGCGCGGAAAGCACCTGCACAGGCATTCAGATAATAGGTAAACATCCGTTTAAAGCGTTCACTGTAGTTATCCGCAATTTCTGGCCATGCGGCGAGGAATCGTTCATACCACGCCATCAACGTAGTATCGTAATCAGCACCGAAGTTATGCCAGTCTTCCATCACAAAGTGGGGTTCGCTGGACTGAGCAATCTGGCGTACAGAGGGCAGGCAACCGTTCGGAAAAATATATTTATTAATCCAGGGATCAACATTCAGATCGGTTTTTTTCGAACCGATGGTATGGAGCAGGAATATACCTTCCGGTTTCAAATTACGATCCACCACCGCAAAATAGGTATCGTAATTTTTCGGTCCGACGTGTTCGAACATCCCCACAGAAACAATACGATCAAACTGGTCGTTCAGGTCACGATAATCTTGCAGCAAAATGGTGACATCCAGGCCTTCACAGCGTTCCTGAGCCATTTTTTGCTGTTCGGCAGAAATGGTGACGCCGACCACGCTTACGTCATAATTAGACGCCATGTAGTGCGCCAGTCCGCCCCAGCCACAGCCAATATCCAGTACGCGCATCCCTGGTTTTAACTGCAATTTTTCACAAATCATTTTGAGCTTCGCCTGCTGGGCAGATTCCAGATTATCGGCATCTTTCCAGTAAGCACAGGAATATTGCATGAAAGGATCAAGCATGCGGCTGAACAAGTCATTACCCAAATCGTAATGCTCTTTGCCGACTATCCAGGCACGTTTTTTACTCTGCAGATTGAAGAGACGAGCGCCGGCAATACGCAGCGTGTCTTTGAAATGATGGGGAAGTTGGTTCTCGAGACCTGCGCGTAAGACTTTGCTAAAAAACATATCCAGTCGGTCACATTCCCACCAGCCATCCATATAACTTTCGCCTAACCCCAACGATCCTTCCTGCAGAACGCGTTTAAAAAAATCGGGGTTTTTGACACGAATATCCGCCGGGGCAGAACCGTTAATGGCTATACCGGCACGGCTAAGTAATTCGTTGGCGATACGGTACCAGTTGTCATCCGGTACACTGACTTCTTCTATACACGATGAACTCATAGTTTCTCCATCACTGGTCGGTGATCAGAACCTTAAAACAGCGTAGACGCTTTTTGGGCTTTGTGAGAAATCTCGCAGAAAAAACCGCGAGTCTATAATCCGACGTAGAACAGAGGGAAAGGAGGAACCCTTGCCGAAATGACCATCCATAGTGAGTCGGGAACGATCCTGTCCCCGTAATAACATAATATTTATCGTAGTTTTAACAACTCGAAATTAGTATAGGCCGCTAATTTCAATCATACAACAAAATTTTGTTAGCAGCCTAAGTATAAGTATATCGATATAGATCAGTGTGATTCACTATGAGCGACTTCGGCATTGCCATGATTCTGGCAGCCAACTTCTTCACAACGTTGCATCATGTAACCCAGAGCGACCAGCACTACTGTTGATAACATCACGCTGGTGGTGGTGAGCAATGGCGTACTGATACTGATAAGCCAGGAAACTACCAGACTTGCGAGGAAGCACAGACCCAGTTGCAGAGTGTTCTGCAACGCTGCGGCGCGACCGGTTGCATGTGGGAAGGGACGCAGCGCCTGGGCAACAACAATCGGGTAGATCGCGCCGTTGGCAATCGCCATCACACAGAATGGGATCAGGATTTCGACCAACGACACATGGCTAATGAAGCCCGCAGCCCAGGTCGCAATGACGCTGACAGCAAACAGTACCAGCAACCACGGTAATAACTGCTTGCCTTGCCATTTCTGCAGCGCGGCGCGACAGCCATAACCACCAATCAGAAACGCGATAGTTTGCGGGACATAACTTAAACCAATAACTGCCGGGCTGTAACCCATTTCACTAAGGATGAACGGTGAACCGGTCAGCCATGCAAAAAAACTGGCTGAACAGGCTGCGTATATCAGCACGTTGCCGCGATAGGTTTTAGAACGTAGCAGGTCGGTAAAGGTCAGACCATCCTGACTATTGTTACGGGCTTTCGTCGTGGGTTTGAGCCAGAAAATAGGCAGAATCAGCACCACGGTAATGGCAAACAGGGTGGCGAAAATCGCCTGCCAGGAAAAATGGACCAGCAGCCAGCTTCCTAACAGAGGAGCCAGTGCCGGAGATAGACCCACCAGCGGCATGATGGTCGCAAAAATACGGTTAACTTTCTGTGAAGGATAATAATCTGTCACTAATGCTTGCCAGATAACCGCCGCGGCGCAGACACCCACAGCCTGTACAAAACGCAATATCAGCAGCGTGGCGGCGTTTTCCACCCACAGCATCCCCAGACTACCTAACGCAAAAATTGTCAGGCCGATGAATAACACCGGTTTGCGACCATAACGGTCGGAGAGTGGCCCCCACAGAAGCTGGGCTGCGGCAAAACCGGCAAGGAACAGACTAAGGCTGGCACTGACAGCAGACGCAGGCGTTTGCAGGTCGGCCTGTATGGCGGCGAAAGCAGGCAGATACATATCGGTTGCCAGAAAACCGAGTACGCTCAAACCCGCCAGCCAGACTAAAAATCTTTTCCCAGGTTGCATGTATATTCTCTAAATCTCTCAATTAAACACCGCCGCAAAGTGTAGGGAGTGAAATTAGTGTTGTGAAACGGTAATATTTGATGATTGGTTTCAAAAATTTTGCAGGCAGACTATGTGGTCAGAATATTCTCTCGAAGTTGTTGATGCGGTAGCGCGTAATGGTAGTTTTAGCGCCGCAGCCCAGGAGTTGCATCGCGTTCCTTCTGCGGTCAGCTATACCGTGCGTCAGCTGGAAGAGTGGCTGGCGGTGCCGCTGTTTGAACGACGTCACCGTGATGTGGAACTGACCGCAGCCGGGGCGTGGTTTCTCAAAGAAGGGCGCTCTGTTGTCAAAAAAATGCAGATCACCCGCCAGCAATGTCAGCAGATAGCGAACGGCTGGCGCGGTCAGTTAGCTATCGCAGTGGATAATATTGTCAGGCCAGAGAGAACACGGCAGATGATCGTTGATTTTTATCGCCATTTTGATGATGTCGAACTCCTTGTCTTTCAGGAAGTGTTCAACGGTGTCTGGGATGCACTTTCCGACGGGCGCGTGGAACTGGCGATTGGCGCAACACGCGCGATTCCGGTAGGCGGTCGTTATGCCTTCCGGGATATGGGGATGTTAAGCTGGAGTTGCGTTGTTGCCAGCCACCACCCGCTGGCGTTGATGGATGGCCCGTTCAGCGATGATACGTTGCGCAACTGGCCGTCATTGGTGCGCGAAGACACCTCGCGAACGCTACCTAAACGTATTACCTGGTTGCTGGATAACCAAAAAAGACTTGTCGTGCCTGACTGGGAATCATCGGCAACCTGTATCTCGGCAGGATTATGCATAGGGATGGTGCCAACACATTTCGCCAAACCGTGGCTTAATGAGGGGAAGTGGGTAGCACTAAAACTGGAAAACCCCTTCCCGGATTCGGCATGTTGTCTGACATGGCAGCAAAATGATATGTCGCCTGCGTTAACCTGGTTGCTTGAGTATCTCGGCGATAGTGAGACGCTGAATAAGGAGTGGCTGCGGGAGCCGGAAGAGACTCCCGCAACGGGTGATTAACGACGATAGTCGCGGAACGGGCCGTCAGCCACGGAGCGGCGTTCAATCAACCGCGGATGCACTTCAATGGACTGCGGTTCTTCACGTTTGTTGACGATACGATCCAACAGCATGTTGAACGCTGTTTCGCCCAGCGAATCTTTTGGCTGATGGATCGTGGTCAGCGCCGGCGTAAAATAGCGGGCGTTGCGCACGTTATCATAACCGATCAGCGAAACATCCTGCGGCACGCGCAGACCCATTTCATCAGCAGCACAAAGTGCGCCCATTGCCATGATATCGCCACCACAGAAGACGGCAGTAGGGCGATGCGACTGCGACAGGATTTGCTGCATGGCGCGATAACCGGATTCAGGTTCAAAGTCACCCTGCACAATCCAGCTTTCCGGCACTTTGATCATCGCTTCTTCCATCGCCTTCATAAAACCAGCAAGACGGCCTGCGCCGGTGTTACGTTCCAGCGGGCCAGGGATAACGCCGATTTCGCGATGACCGCGTTCAATCAGATAACGCCCGGCCATGTAGCCGCCTTCGAACGCGTTATCAATGACCGCATCGGTGAAGTCAGCTTTTGCTTCACCCCAGTCCATCACCACCATTGGGATATGGCGATACTCTTCCAGCATCGCCAGCAACGGCTCTGGGTACTCAGAACACATCACCAGCAGACCATCGACGCGTTTTTGCGCCATCATCGACAGATAAGCCCGCTGTTTCTCAAGATTGTTCCACGCATTGCCCAGAATCAGGGTGTAACCTTTCTGGAAGCAATTTTTTTCGACCGCTTCAATGATCTCGGCAAAATAGGCCGCTTCGCTGCTGGTCGCCAGCAAACCGATAGACTTGGTGTGGTTAACCTTCAGGCTACGCGCCACCGCGCTAGGGGAGTAGTGTAATTCTTTGATTGCTGCCCACACGGCATTGCGCGTTTCTTCAGCGACGAAACGTGTTTTGTTGATCACGTGTGACACAGTTGTAGTGGAAACGTTTGCTCGTTTCGCTACATCTTTTATTGTTGCCATTCCATTTCACTCCAGACCCTAACTTCAGCTCCTGCAAATTCGCAAGGTAAACGTTTGCCTTTACACACCTTACGCACAACAAAAATGTTGCGGTACGCCGGAAAAACGACACGGAGCGTCAGGAAGGGGTCAATGGCCAGTACGCAAATAGTGTAAGCGTGGAATTTTGGCCGATCTTGACGAAAAGGGGAAGTAGTAAAAACACTTATCATTATAAATGACGGGAGATTTTTTCATCACAGTGTGTAAAAATGCGTAATATCACTTTTTGTGTGGTAATAAAAAAGGAGAAAACTTGATGAGCACCGACCTTAAATTTTCACTGGTAACAACGATTATCGTCCTCGGTTTGATCGTGGCTGTGGGTTTGACTGCCGCGCTGCACTGATTTCCTCTCGAGGGAGCGCGTTCTCCCTCGCATCTCCTTCCTGTTTGTTAGCAAAATGGCAAAAGTGTTTTCTCTTTTTGTTATTTTCATTTTTTTGTGATTACTGTCATGCTTTCGCCACTTTAATGAATATCGCGTAATGACGCGAAGAGGTGGAGATAAGGCATGAAAATTAACTATCCGTTGCTAGCGCTGGCGATTGGCGCGTTTGGTATCGGGACAACGGAGTTCTCGCCAATGGGCTTGTTGCCCGTCATTGCGCGCGGTGTGGATGTCTCGATTCCCGCTGCCGGAATGTTAATCAGTGCTTATGCAGTTGGCGTAATGGTTGGCGCGCCGCTGATGACGCTTCTACTTTCTCATCGTGCCCGCCGCAGTGCGTTGATTTTCCTGATGGCGATTTTCACGCTTGGCAACGTACTTTCCGCCATCGCGCCGGATTATATGACTCTGATGCTTTCACGCATTTTGACCAGCCTGAATCACGGGGCATTTTTTGGTTTGGGTTCAGTCGTGGCCGCAAGCGTAGTGCCAAAACATAAACAGGCCAGCGCAGTTGCCACTATGTTTATGGGGTTAACCCTGGCAAATATCGGTGGCGTGCCGGCGGCGACCTGGTTGGGCGAAACCATCGGCTGGCGGATGTCATTTCTGGCAACAGCGGGGCTGGGCGTGATTTCAATGGTAAGTCTGTTCCTCTCATTACCTAAAGGTGGCGCAGGGGCGCGACCTGAAGTGAAAAAAGAGCTGGCGGTATTAATGCGTCCGCAGGTGCTGTCTGCATTGCTGACGACGGTACTGGGCGCTGGTGCAATGTTTACCCTCTACACCTATATCTCTCCGGTACTGCAAAGCATTACCCACGTAACGCCGGTGTTCGTCACGGCAATGCTGGTGCTGATTGGTGTCGGATTCTCTATCGGTAACTATCTCGGCGGCAAACTGGCAGATCGTTCAGTTAACGGCACGTTGAAAGGCTTTTTGTTGCTGCTGATGGTGATTATGCTGGCAATCCCGTTCCTGGCCCGCAATGAGTTCGGCGCAGCTATTAGCATGGTGGTGTGGGGAGCTGCAACCTTTGCGGTCGTACCGCCGTTACAGATGCGCGTGATGCGTGTCGCCAGTGAAGCGCCAGGTCTGTCTTCATCAGTCAATATTGGTGCCTTTAATCTTGGAAATGCGCTGGGAGCAGCTGCTGGTGGTGCGGTAATTTCCGCTGGGCTGGGATACAGTTTTGTGCCGGTGATGGGGGCGATTGTCGCGGGACTGGCATTATTGCTGGTGTTTATGTCAGCCAGAAAACAACCTGAAGCAGTTTGCGTTGCCAACAGCTAATTAAACAAAAACGCAGAAGGATAACCTTCTGCGTTACAGTTGCTGGCAACGTGCGATTTATCTTGCCGAATGCGCTGTTAACGCCTCATCCGCGTTGGCATGGTAAGCGAAGCGCATCAGGTAATGTTGCATTTGCCATCAGTTATTATGCAGCGAGATTTTTCGCTACGAATTCCCAGTTCACCAGCGCCCAGAAGTGCTCCAGATAGCCAGGACGTGCATTGCGATAGTCGATGTAATAAGCGTGTTCCCAGACATCAACGGTCAGCAGCGGAGTCGCATCGGTGGTCAGTGGAGTACCCGCGTTAGAGGTTGAAACGATAGCCAGTTTGCCATCGCTGTTTTTCACCAGCCAGGTCCAGCCAGAACCAAAGTTTTTGATCGCTGCATCAGTAAACTGAGCTTTGAAATCGGCAAAGCTGCCAAAAGATGCGGCGATAGCTTCAGCGACTTTTCCAGTCGGTTCGCCACCCGCGTTCGGTGCCAGGCAGTTCCAGTAGAAAGTATGGTTCCAGACCTGAGCTGCGTTGTTGAATACGCCACCTTCAGAGCTGCGAATAATCTCTTCCAGTGATTTACCTTCAAACGCGGTACCTTTGATCAGGTTGTTCAGGTTAGTGACATAAGTCTGATGATGCTTGCCGTAGTGATACTCGATGGTTTCCGCAGAAATGTGCGGTGCCAGAGCATCTTTAGCATATGGTAGTGCAGGTAATTCGAATGACATTGCTACTCTCCTTTATTATTAATTTGCATACGTACAATAGCCTTATTGTGCGTATGGATAGGGTAGCAAATTAAAAGGTGAGACAAAAGATGAACTTACCCTGTTGCCGTAACAACAGGGTAAAGTTTTAGCGAAGTGTTTTTGGGGTCATTACCCGGCGAGCGCCAACATAGTGGCGCTGCCAGTAGTCTTCACTGAGAGAAGTGATTTGAATTTCCTGGCCCGTGCGCGGTGACTGAATAAATTTGCCGTTGCCGACATACACGCCGACATGATCGGCTGTACCGCGTCCCTGAGTACGGAAGAAGACCAGGTCGCCGTTTTTCAGTTCACTACGTTCGATTGGCGCTGCATCGCGCAGGTGATACATTTCATTCGCCGTACGCGGAATACGAATTTTCACCAAATCTTTATAAGCGTAATAAACCAGACCGCTGCAATCAAAACCGGTACGCGGTGAACTGCCACCCCAACGATATGGCTTACCAATTTGCTGCATCAGTTTATTCATTGCCACTTTTGTGGCTTTTTGCACCTTCGCTTTGTGCGCGTCAGCAAGGGTTCCTGACGTGGCATTTTTGACTTTCACACAATGCGATTTATAGCCCTTACGTTTGGTACACTTTTCGGTAAAGCTGGCTGAGGCCGTTTTATTGACGGCGTGTTTGCTGCGAGTTTTGGCGTTTTTAGAAGCGGTAATGGAAGATTTTTTAACGGAAGAAGCGGTTTTGCTTTTGGTCGTACTTTTACTGGCGGCTTTTTTCGCTGTTTTCTGGCTGGCTTTCTGGGTCTTTTGGGTGGTTGCCGTGCTTTTCTTTTTATCTGCTTTTTTGGTGATATGAGTGGTAGCAGAACTCTCCCTGGCTTGCTTTGAAGCATGGGCCATAGGCGTTAAAGGCAGGGTGGTAAAAAGTAAAGCACAGAGCGTGATCGAAATACGGTTTATCCGCGCCACTGAGCGTCCCTCTGTTAAGGCAGGTCTATCATGCCTGCGTCTGATTTACAAAACTTGATGATTCTAATGCATAGAAGAAGAGAAAGTTAATAGCTTTTATTGTTAAAAAATACGTTTCGTCGGCGAGCGCAAAAAAATGCAGCAGTGAAAGCTAAAAATGGTTATAAATACGCCATTTTGCCGTGCATCAGAGAAGAAACGAATATTTGAAATGCAACAAATAGAGCAAAGGGATAAAATAGCAAAAGCGTGATGAAAATGTTATTTTCCGATGCCGCACTGACCCGCTACAATGTCAGATTACTGCCGTAAAGAAGTTTGAGGAAGCAAGACAATGAGCACCACTATCGAAAAAATCCAACGCCAGATTGCTGAAAACCCGATCCTGCTGTACATGAAAGGTTCACCGAAACTGCCGAGCTGCGGTTTCTCTGCCCAGGCAGTCCAGGCGCTTGCCGCATGTGGCGAACGTTTTGCCTATGTTGATATTCTGCAGAATCCGGACATTCGTGCGGAACTGCCGAAATATGCGAACTGGCCGACCTTCCCGCAACTGTGGGTTGACGGCGAGCTGGTGGGCGGTTGTGATATCGTGATCGAAATGTATCAGCGTGGTGAACTGCAGCAGCTGATCAAAGAAACTGCCGCTAAATACAAGTCTGAAGAGCCGGACGCGGAATAATCCGTCCTGCAATACTGACGGATGCGAACGGGCATCCGTCAGTCCTTTCTCTATCCCCAATCCAGCCCTTGTGGCGAACTTGAAAATCCCGCCTCACGTAACAGCGTAAACATCGGCGTTTGCCGGACCGGTAGGTCATTCACTTCTGTTAGCGTAAAGCGCAGCCGTGGTTCGCGACTAGACAGCTGTCGGCTGTTTAAAGGCGCGAAGAAACCAGTCGCGGGTCGCCGGTGAAAACACGTCCGGCAGGGGCGATGAAGGGTTTGGATTATTTGCCATTAACGCTATTCCCCGTGAATATCATGCATGATGCGTGGAATAGCCTCACTATAGATGCCTGAATCATTGCATGTCATCAGGCATCGACTCGATTACACCTCTGCGGCGGCAGGTAGTGGCCAGCCTCCCAGACGTTTCCAGCGGTTGACGATTTCACAAAACAGCACAGCAGTGCGTTCGGTGTCGTACAGCGCAGAGTGCGCCTGGGTGCTGTCGAAGTCCATGCCAGCGGTCTGGCAAGCCTTTGACAATACGGTTTGTCCGAGTGCCAGCCCGGCCAGTGCAGCAGTGTCAAAAGTGGCGAAAGGGTGGAACGGGTTACGTTTCAGTGAGGCGCGTTCTGCGGCGGCCATCATAAAGCTGTGATCGAAATTGGCGTTGTGCGCCACCATAATGGCGCGGTTACAGCCGCTCGCTTTAATACCTTTACGTACAACTTTAAAAATTTCGTGCAGCGCCTCGTACTCGCTGACCGCGCCGCGATCGGGATCGTTCGGATCAATGCCATTGAAGGCAAGGGCCTCTGGTTGCAAATTTGCGCCGACAAATGGTTCGACGTGGAAATGTAATGTGGTGTCCGGCATCAGCCAGCCTTGTTCATCCATTTTCAGGGTGATGGCGGCAATCTCAAGCAGCGCATCGGTTTTGGCGTTAAATCCGGCTGTTTCAACATCGATCACAACAGGATAAAAACCACGAAAACGGTCGCACAGACCGGTAAGTTGAGCGTTATCGGACATCTGATTCTCTTAATACGGATAAATTGCAGCGCGCATTATGACAAATATTACTTGTCGATGCAGTAAAGATGCGGGCGCGATGAGTTCACGCCCGGCAGGAGATTAGTTGCCCAGACCGCGACCGGCGTCTTTCTCTTCGATTAATTCAATTTTGTAACCGTCCGGATCTTCCACAAATGCGATAACCGTAGTACCGCCTTTTACCGGACCCGCTTCACGGGTCACGTTACCCCCGTTTTGACGGATTTTTTCGCACGCTTCAGCGGCGTTATCTACGCTAAGCGCGATGTGACCATAAGCAGTGCCGAGTTCGTATTTATCCACGCCCCAGTTGTAGGTCAGTTCAATCACTGCTTCTTCGGTTTCCGGGCCGTAACCAACAAACGCCAGTGAGTATTTGTATTCCGGGTTTTCGCTGGTACGCAGCAGTTTCATGCCCAGCACGTTGGTATAAAAATCGATGGAGCGTTGCAGATCGCCAACGCGCAGCATGGTATGAAGAAGACGCATCTTTATATCCTCAAAATGGCTAACAGATTCAAAAAGTTGTTTTAGTATAGCGGCGGCTTTGCGCCGCTCGCAATGTTGGATTACAGCGTCGGGTAATCAGTGTAACCTTCAGCACCGCCACCATAAAAACTTTCGGCACGCTGCGGGTTAAGCTCAGCTTTGCGCTGCAAGCGGGCGACCAGATCCGGGTTCGCAATCCAGTCACGACCAAATGCTACCGCATCAATTAACCCTTTGCCGATCAGCGTTTCAGCTTTTTCTACTGTGTATGCACCTGCGCCGATAATCGGACCGTGGAAACGGGCGCGTACTTTTTCGCGAAACGCATCAGTATACGGTTCACCTCCCGCCCAATCTGGTTCTGACATATGAAGATAAGCAATGCCGCGTTTACCCAGTTGTTCAATCAGATACAGTGCATCGGCTTCTTCATTCGGGCCGTTATCCGTGTTCTGGAAAGTACCGATTGGCGAAATGCGAATGCCAATGCGATCGGCACCCCATTCTTCAATCCCGGCATCGACCACTTCCAGCACCAGACGCGCGCGATTTTCCACGCTGCCGCCGTACTGATCGGTACGATGGTTTGAAGAAGGGGAAAGGAACTGATGCAGCAAATAACCGTGAGCAGAGTGGAGCTCTACCAGATCAAAACCGGCTTCACGCGCGTTAGCAATGGCCTGACGGAAATCATTGACGATACCCGGAATCTCTTCCAGTTCAAGCGCACGCGGCATGGATGTTTCAACACGGATCGCCTGACCATTTTCATCGCGCAGAGAAGTACGTGTTCCCGCGCTAAGTGCTGAAGGCGCTACCGGTGCCTGACCGCCAGGTTGCAGGCTGGCGTGAGAAATGCGTCCGGTGTGCCACAGCTGTACGGCCATATGACCATTTTCAGCATGAACGCCAGCGGTAATTTTTTTCCATGCGGCAATTTGTTCCGGGCTATGGATGCCAGGTGCACCTGCGTATCCTTTTGCCTGGGCAGAAATTTGCGTGGCTTCGCTAATAATCAAACCGGCACTGGCACGTTGGCGATAGTATTCCGCCATCAACGGGGTAGGGATGTCACCCGGTTCAATACTGCGCAGACGCGTCAGCGGTGCCATAAAAATACGATTTGCCGCCGTGATCGCGCCCACTTTCAGTGGGGAATACAGTTTTTCAGATGACATAAAGGCTCCCGGTCGTCTGGTGATAAAAAATGCCTGCTAAACGGCAGGCGTCGCAATAATGTTTTTTACATGGGCCAGCGCGTTTTCCAGTGGCTCGAAACTGCGCGAAATTTTGGCCTGCAAATTCGCACCAAGCCACAGTGCGTAAAGCACTTGTGCCTGTTGCAGCGGTTCGCCACAAAAGGTTAAACAATGGTTCTCACGGCCATTTTCCAGCGCCTGAGAGAGCAGGGCGATCACGCCGCGAGCCCCTTTATCCATTGCGCTGCGCATATCTTCTGACAGATCGCACACTTCGGCAGAGAGTTTTACTGTCAGGCAACCACTGATGGTTCCATGTTGGCAAAACTGGTTCAGTGTTTGCTGGTAATAAGCCAGTATGCGGTCGCGGTAGTTACCTTCGCCGGATTGCAGCAACTCAGTCAGTCGCTGGTGATATGCGGCGTAATGGCGCTCAAGCATGGCAACGCCAAACGCTTCTTTAGAACGAAAGTAGTGATAGAAGGACCCTTTCGGCACTTCAGCGGTTTTTAGGAGTTCGCTTAGCCCCATCCCGGTGAATCCACGTTGCAGGCAAAGTTGCTCGCCCGTCGCCAGGAGATGTTCGCGAGTATCATGTTCGGTGTGTTTGTTCATGCGTTGGAGTGTAGTAGACCAGTCGGTCTAGTGCAAGCAAAGTTGCTACTTTGGACATTAACAGCTTCAATAATGGTAATAATCTTATCTGAGGAGGGCGAGGTGACGGAGCAATTAGAGTTCTTTCCCGTCCAGAGCCCGTGCCGGGGAATTTGCCAGTCTGACGAACGGGGATTTTGTCGCGGCTGTTTTCGTAGCCGGGATGAGCGTTTTAACTGGAATAAGATGAGCGATGGCGAAAAACAAGAAGTGTTGCGCCTTTGTCGGCAGCGATTAATGCGCAAATTACGTGTAAATAAGTCAGCGCCATCAGACGAACCTGAGCAACCATCACTCTTTTGAGCCTAATCTTGCGTATACTCCTCTCATATCTGATAAGAGGAAGCGATTATGGTTCAGCGTATTACTATTGCGCCGCAAGGCCCGGAGTTTTCCCGTTTTGTGATGGGCTACTGGCGATTGATGGACTGGAACATGTCCGCCCGCCAGTTGGTCAGTTTTATTGAAGAGCATCTGGATCTCGGCGTGACCACCGTGGACCATGCTGATATTTATGGTGGCTATCAGTGCGAAGCGGCGTTTGGCGAGGCGCTGAAACTGGCACCTCACCTGCGTGAACGGATGGAAATCGTCAGTAAATGCGGTATCGCGACGACCGCGTGTGAAGAAAACGTCATTGGCCATTACATCACTGACCGCGATCACATCATTAAGAGCGCCGAACAGTCGCTAATTAATCTCGCGACCGATCATCTGGATCTGCTGTTAATCCACCGACCAGACCCGTTAATGGATGCCGATGAAGTGGCGGACGCCTTTAAACATCTGCATCAGAGCGGCAAAGTGCGTCATTTTGGTGTATCGAACTTTACACCTGCGCAATTTGCGCTGTTGCAATCACGCCTGCCATTTACCCTTGCCACTAATCAGGTGGAAATATCCCCGGTGCATCAGCCGTTACTGCTGGATGGCACGCTCGACCAACTGCAACAACTGCGTGTTCGTCCGATGGCGTGGTCCTGCCTTGGTGGTGGTCGTCTGTTTAATGATGATTATTTCCAGCCTCTGCGTGATGAACTGGCTGTGGTGGCAGAGGAGTTAAACGCGGGCTCGATTGAACAGGTGGTTTACGCCTGGGTATTACGTTTACCGTCGCAGCCGCTGCCAATTATCGGCTCAGGTAAAATTGAGCGCGTACGGGCAGCAGTCGAAGCAGAAACACTGAAAATGACCCGTCAACAATGGTTCCGTATCCGTAAAGCGGCACTAGGTTACGACGTACCGTAAGCACTTTTAGGAATAGCCGCCGTTCAAAAATGTGTCACTGGTTTACACTTATTCAGGAATGCACAATGAACGGAGGTCCTATGAAACGTTTTAGTCTGGCCATTCTGGCGCTGGTTGTTGCGACCGGCGCACAAGCTGCCAGTGAAAAAGTCGAGATGAACCTCGTCACGTCGCAAGGGGTTGGGCAGTCAATTGGTAGCGTCACCATTACTGAAACCGATAAAGGTCTGGAGTTTTCGCCCGATCTGAAAGCATTACCTCCCGGTGAACATGGCTTCCATATTCATGCCAAAGGAAGCTGCCAGCCAGCCACCAAAGATGGCAAAGCCAGCGCCGCAGAATCCGCAGGCGGGCATCTTGATCCACAAAATACCGGTAAACATGAAGGGCCAGAAGGTGCCGGGCATTTAGGCGATCTGCCTGCACTGGTAGTCAATAATGACGGCAAGGCGACCGATGTCGTCATCGCGCCTCGTCTGAAATCACTGGATGAAGTCAAAGACAAAGCGCTGATAGTCCACGTTGGCGGCGATAATATGTCCGATCAACCCAAACCGCTGGGCGGTGGCGGTGAACGCTATGCCTGTGGTGTAATTAAGTAATTAAGAGGCCAGCGTACCTTGCGGCGGTGCTTGCTCAAGTTGCGAAAGCGAGCAGTACAGCCGCCAGACAATTGCCGCCAGCTCTCGGGCGGCAGGTTGATGATGACGGGCAAGGCTGTCGCAAATCCGCTGTAATTCTTCAAGTGTGGCCGCCAGTGATTTTTGCTGAACGCCGCGCTCACTCATCACTCCCCGCAACAGTGAAATACAGTTATCCCGTACTCGCGATAACGGATCGGAACGCGATTCCCAGTCGCGCAATTGCCAGACAACATGAGAACAGTTCAGCAACACTACACCCCAGCGTAATAACCAACGGCGAGCCAGCGCATCCTGGCTGTTACTCAACTGACTGACGTGATGATAAGTGAGCGATTCAAATTCGCTTTCACTCAGTGTTGGATGGCGGCTAAGTTGATCGACAAAATCCCGGCGCAGCGCGCGAATATGGCGGCGGCTTTTACGAGCATCCGATCCTGGACGCAGAATGGCGAACGCTAACCACGCCAACGCGACGCCAACAATTTTTGCCAGATTATCGTTAAGAAAATCAGCAAAATTATACACCGGGGGATTAGTGACAGCGATAAACGAACCCATAAAAACAATCAGTTGCCCCCACAGTGCGGCAAATTTGGGCATCTGCAATTTAAGAAGCTGCATTGTCGCCAGCAGTGGAAAGAGAAACAGTAAAAATTGCCACAGATCGCTAATCTGCACCATCAGGCCAAATTTGACCACAAAGCTGAATAGCGAAAGTAACACCAGCGTGCGCATCAGCAGTGACAAAGACTTAAACGGTGCTGCGACGGCGGAGTAGAGTACGCAGCTAATTGCTGCCAGCGTTAAAGCATTGGCACCGGCATCCCATTGCGAAGCAATACTCCATGCGCCAATCATCATCAACGTACAAAATGTACGCAGCCCGCTCCACATAGCTTCGGCGTTATCGGTATGACGAGCCAGGCCGGATGTCCGTGGGAGTCTGGCATGATCATCTACACCGCTTTGTAGACGATGTAATTCCTGACTACTTTGCAGATAAAGGCGGCAAAAATAACGTAGTCGCTGCCAGAAGGCGATGTGTCGGTAGTCGGCGACGTTGGTCGGGCGTAGTGGGGAGATAATACGTGCGACGGTGTAAACATCTGTTTGCGAACTGGCGAGCGCCGTCAGCAGCTGTTCGAGAATTTCTCGCGTGGCATCTGGCGGTGAGGGCCAGTTGAGCAACATACGTCGCAGGCTGGAGATGACACTGGTCATACGTAATTGCTGGTGGAGCAGCGCATTAAGGCGTGCGTTTTGCTGGCGAAAACGATAGTGGCTCCAGAAAGCCTGGATACGCAGCAAATTCATGGTCAGTATCTGCCCAATCACCCCTTCATGTGCAGCACGAATGGCATCGGTTGTTTCAGGCTGCCAGAGTAAACTGGCATGTTCCAGTAATCGGGCGTGCATATTTTTCAATGCGGTTAAAAGGGCTGTAGCATCGGAACTGCTCGGCAGGATCATCATCATCATGCCGCCGCACAAAATACCGACTATCACCTCGCAAACACGCGCCTGAGCGATATCCCACAGCTGGCTGGCCTCAGTAATATTAACCATCGGAAAGGCGATGATGGCCGCCGTGTAGCCCGCCAGTTGAAATGCATACGCGACGTTATTCGTGAAGTGCGCACAGGCCCAGGTACAAAAGCCAAGCCACGCCGACATGCTCAATAGAAAAAACCACGGCTCATTGAGCGTATGTCCGGCAAGAAGCAGTGCTGCAATGGCTCCGAGCAAACTGCCAGCGATGCGTCCGAGGCTTTTGCTGATGACACCGCCAACGGTGGGAAAGCTAACCACCGCAGCCGAGGTCATCGCCCAATAGGGTTCATCCAGATTCAAATAATAGGCAACCGTCAGCGCCAGACACATGGCAATGGTATTGCGTAACGCATAACGCCATTGCGCCAACGTGGCCCTGAACCAGGGCAAATTGCGCAAGGACCATGACGATGCGTTCATTATTGACCTACGGCAATGCTACAGGTGGTGCCCGACACCAGCGTGACATCTACTGGGACTTTATCCAGCGTAAAGCGGACGGGAACGCGTTGGGCGAGGCGAACCCAGGGGACGTTAGGTTTCACATCCGGAATAAGGCTTGAGTCACTTTCAACGCTCTGATCATAAATCGCCCGACCGATACTGGACACGTGACCCTGTAACGTTTTGTTATCACTATAGAGGGTAATTTGTGCTGGTGCACCTTCGCGGATATGGCGCAACTTGGTTTCTTCAAAATAACCAATGACGTAAAACGAGTGGCTGTCAACAAGGGCAAACAGCGGTTTCCCGGTGTCAGCGTAGTCGCCGATGCGGGTAGTGAGATTAGTCACCCATCCACTCACCGGGGCGCGAATTTCCGTTTGCGCCAGTTGCCATTGTGCCTGTTTCAGCGTCGCCTGTGCGGCATCAACGCTGGCCTGCATCGCTTTAACATTGAGGTTAGCGGTATCGAGTTCTTCGGCAGAAATAAAATTTTGTGAGAGATGACGACGACGATTCGCTTCGTTATTGGCTTTTGCGAGGTCAGATTGCGCTTTCGCCAGCTGAGCCTGTGCGTTCAGCTCGGCGATCTGAAAGGGCGTTTTATCGATCGTGAGCAGAAGATCCCCCGCGTTAACCAGCTGGTTGTCTTTTATATTCAGCTCAACAATACGTCCCGACACCTGTGGGGTGATAGAAACCTGTTCTGCGCGTATTTTCCCGTCGCGTGTCCACGGAGATTGCATGTAATAATTCCACAGCCACCATCCGGCAAGAACCGCAACTACCGCTACAATGATTGTTGAGAAATACTTAATTGTTTTAATTGACATAGTTACCACGCAATCAGTATTGCCAGAGCAAGGCAAACGCAAATCGCAAACAGCGATAAATCCATTAACAAGGGATGCCAGATGTCACCAGCGTAGATCCAGCCACGAAGCAGGCGGTGTATGACAAGCCAGATGACGAATCCAAATGCGAAGGCTTTGAAAAACGGAGGAAAGTAGACGGACGCACCGAACACCAGATCTTGTAAGGGCAATCCTGTTGCATTGAGCATAAACTTCACAAAGTAGATTCCTTTACGACAGAATATATTGCGTTAGATTAATAAATATTCTTTAAGTGCGAAAAATTTACGCGCAATTTCTGAAAAATATGTCTGACGGTAACCAAATGCAGCAATACAATTGCTGCACACTATTCTAAAAGCCGCATAATATCTTAGCAAGCTAATTATAAGGAGATGAAATTGGAATCGCCACTAGGTTCTGATCTGGCACGGTTGGTGCGCATATGGCGTGCTCTGATAGACCATCGCCTGAAACCGCTGGAGTTAACACAAACCCATTGGGTTACGTTACACAATATCCATCAGTTACCTCCAGACCAGTCGCAAATTCAACTGGCAAAAGCGATTGGCATCGAGCAGCCATCACTGGTCCGTACGCTGGACCAACTGGAAGAAAAAGGGTTAATTTCGCGTCAAACTTGTGCCAGCGATCGTCGGGCTAAACGTATTAAATTGACGGAAAAGGCAGAGCCACTGATCAGCGAAATGGAGGCTGTTATTAACAAAACCCGCGCGGAAATTTTACATGGCATCTCCGCAGAGGAACTGGAACAACTGATTAAGCTCATCGCAAAACTTGAGCATAATATCATTGAGTTACAGGCCAAAGGGTGAAATGAAGGGGGCGTGTGGTCAGTAACCTGACCACACGCAAACTTATTTAGCGCGGGGAAACGGTCACCTGACTGCCATTGCTGGCCAGTACGACACGTTGGCCTGGAGAGAAATGAGAGTTCCCTTGTTTCTGTACCACCATGATGGTGTTGCCATCATCTTTACGAATTTCCAGCTCGACACCCTGCGTTTTGTTCATTGCACTCTGTACGCCCTGACCGGCTACACCACCTGCAACGGCCCCTGCTGCAGTAGCCAGAGAACGCCCGGTTCCGCCACCAATAGTATTTCCCAGGAAACCACCAAGTACAGCACCGCCAATTGCGCCGATAACGTTGGAATCATCACCGCCCTGAATCTGTACCTGACGTACATTAACGATGGTGCCATAGCTGACATTCTGTACTTGTTTCGCTTCAGAAGCGGTATAAACATCCCCTGACAGGGTGTCGTTATTAACACAACCGACAAGAGACAGACCTACCATTGAAACAACCAATACGCGTTTAATCATTGAAAAATCTCCTGTTCACCATGAAACGCCACGCAAGCATCCCTCATGGTCAAAGTATATGGCATATGTGAATCCATGGTTACATGTTCTACCAAATATGAGCAAATCATAATGAAAGTAGGATCAACCAATTATAAACAAAATATTCATGATGATTATTGATTTGAAGATAATGTTTTACTACCAACGGTAAAAATTGGTCATTCCGCATGGTATTCACGAAAAGTTTATGTTTGAGTGGTGCGCAAACGTCAGATTGAAAAAGGATGAACTATGAAATCGGGCCGCTTTATTGGCGTTATGTCAGGCACCAGCCTTGATGGTGTTGATGTTGTGTTAGCGACAATTGATGAACACCGGGTCGCACAGCTGGCAAGTTTGAGCTGGCCGATCCCGGTGTCTCTGAAACAGGCTGTACTGGATATTTGCCAGGGCCAGCAGCTTACACTTTCGCAGTTTGGACAGCTTGATACTCAACTCGGGCGACTTTTTGCTGATGCGGTCAATGCCTTGCTTAAGGAACAAAACCTGCAGGCGAGAGATATAGTTGCGATCGGCTGTCACGGTCAAACCGTCTGGCACGAACCGACGGGCGTGGCACCACACACTTTACAGATTGGCGATAACAATCAAATTGTGGCGCGCACCGGAATTACGGTTGTCGGTGATTTTCGCCGTCGCGATATTGCCCTGGGAGGACAAGGTGCACCGCTGGTACCTGCGTTCCATCATGCGCTGCTGGCTCACCCAACCGAGCGACGAATGGTGCTCAATATTGGCGGCATCGCCAATCTGTCACTGCTCATTCCTGGCCAGCCGGTTGGGGGCTACGATACCGGTCCTGGTAACATGCTGATGGATGCCTGGATCTGGCGTCAGGCCGGTAAACCTTACGATAAAGATGCCGAGTGGGCACGGGCGGGTAAAGTTATTCTCCCACTGCTGCAAAATATGCTCAGCGACCCATATTTCTCGCAACCCGCACCGAAAAGCACCGGACGCGAATACTTTAACTACGGCTGGCTGGAGCGCCATTTGCGCCATTTTCCGGGGGGTGATCCCCGTGATGTGCAGGCCACAGTGGCAGAACTCACCGCCGTGACCATTTCTGAACAAGTTTTGTTGAGCGGTGGCTGCGATCGATTGATGGTATGTGGTGGAGGTAGTCGTAATCCGCTACTCATGGCGCGTCTGGCGGCATTACTGCCAGGCACAGAAGTCACCACCACCGATGCCGTTGGCATTAGTGGCGATGACATGGAAGCATTGGCGTTCGCCTGGCTTGCCTGGCGAACGCTGGCGGGATTACCAGGAAATCTGCCTTCCGTCACTGGCGCAAGCCAGGAGACGGTACTGGGGGCTATTTTCCCCGCTAACCCGTGATATCAGAGTTAACTGAATTTTTCTTACCGCGTCTGCCGTTACACTTGGAACGTTAGGGAGGGCGTATTGCCCTCCAGACCAGGAAAGTCTTCGGGATATGTCTATGAAAAAACTGTTACTGATCTGTTTGCCGGTGCTTCTCACCGGCTGTAGCGCGTTCAATCAACTGGTTGAGCGCATGCAAACCGATACGCTTGAATACCAGTGTGATGAAAAACCGTTGACGGTCAAACTGAATAATCCGCGCCAGGAAGTCAGTTTTGTTTACGATAATCAACTGCTGCATCTCAAACAGGGCATTTCAGCATCTGGTGCACGTTACACCGACGGAATCTATGTTTTCTGGTCGAAAGGCGAGGAAGCGACTGTCTATAAACGCGACCGCATCGTCTTGAATAACTGTCAGTTACAAAATCCGCAGCGTTGAGATTTTTCCAGGGGCGGCGCACAATAGCTTCACCCACTGACAATCCGTAAAGAAAACCATGTCTGATAACGACGAATTGCAGCAAATCGCGCATCTGCGCCGTGAATACACCAAAGGCGGGTTACGCCGCCGCGATCTACCCGCCGATCCATTAACCCTTTTTGAACGTTGGCTCTCTCAGGCTTGTGAAGCCAAACTGGCTGACCCTACCGCGATGGTGGTCGCTACCGTGGATGAACATGGTCAGCCTTATCAGCGCATCGTTTTACTCAAACATTACGACGAAAAAGGCATGGTGTTTTACACCAACCTCGGCAGCCGTAAAGCACATCAAATCGAAAATAATCCGCGCGTTAGCCTGCTGTTCCCGTGGCATACCCTTGAACGCCAGGTGATGGTGATCGGTAAAGCGGAACGACTTTCGACTCTCGAAGTGATGAAATATTTTCATAGCCGCCCGCGTGATAGCCAGATTGGTGCATGGGTTTCGAAGCAGTCCAGTCGCATTTCTGCCCGCGGTATCCTTGAAAGTAAATTCCTGGAGCTGAAGCAGAAGTTTCAACAGGGCGAAGTGCCATTGCCAAGTTTTTGGGGCGGTTTTCGCGTCAGCCTTGAACAGATTGAGTTCTGGCAGGGCGGTGAGCATCGCCTGCATGACCGCTTTTTGTACCAGCGTGAAAATGATGCGTGGAAGATTGATCGTCTTGCACCCTGAAAAGATGCAAAAATCTTGCTTTAATCGCTGGTACTCCTGATTCTGGCACTTTATTCTATGTCTCTTTCGCATCTGGCGAAAAGTCGTGTACCGGCAAAGGTGCAGTCGTTATATACATGGAGATTTTGATGGCAAGCAGTAACTTGATTAAACAATTGCAAGAGCGGGGGCTGGTAGCCCAGGTGACGGACGAGGAAGCGTTAGCAGAGCGACTGGCGCAAGGCCCGATCGCGCTCTATTGCGGCTTCGATCCTACCGCTGACAGCTTGCATTTGGGGCATCTTGTTCCATTGTTATGCCTGAAACGCTTCCAGCAGGCGGGCCACAAGCCGGTTGCGCTGGTAGGCGGCGCGACGGGTCTGATTGGCGACCCGAGCTTCAAAGCTGCCGAGCGTAAGCTGAACACTGAAGAAACTGTTCAGGAGTGGGTGGACAAAATCCGCAAGCAGGTTGCCCCGTTCCTCGATTTCGACTGTGGAGAAAACTCTGCTATCGCGGCGAACAACTATGACTGGTTCGGCAATATGAATGTGCTGACCTTCCTGCGCGATATTGGCAAACACTTCTCCGTTAACCAGATGATCAACAAAGAAGCGGTTAAGCAGCGTCTCAACCGTGAAGATCAGGGGATTTCGTTCACTGAGTTTTCCTACAACCTGTTGCAGGGTTATGACTTCGCCTGTCTGAACAAACAGTACGGTGTGGTGCTGCAAATCGGTGGTTCTGACCAGTGGGGTAACATCACTTCTGGTATCGACCTGACCCGTCGTCTGCATCAGAATCAGGTGTTTGGCTTGACCGTTCCGCTGATCACCAAAGCAGACGGCACCAAATTTGGTAAAACTGAAGGCGGCGCAGTCTGGTTGGATCCGAAGAAAACCAGCCCGTACAAATTCTACCAGTTCTGGATCAACACTGCGGATGCCGACGTTTACCGCTTCCTGAAGTTCTTCACCTTCATGAGCATTGAAGAGATCAACGCCCTGGAAGAAGAAGATAAAAACAGCGGTAAAGCACCGCGCGCCCAGTATGTGCTTGCAGAACAGGTGACACGTCTGGTGCATGGTGAAGACGGTTTGCAGGCGGCAAAACGTATTACCGAATGCCTGTTCAGCGGTTCCTTGAGTGCGCTGAGTGAAGCGGACTTCGAACAGCTGGCGCAGGACGGCGTACCGATGGTTGAGATGGAAAAGGGCGCAGACCTGATGCAGGCGCTGGTCGATTCTGAACTGCAACCTTCCCGTGGTCAGGCGCGTAAAACTATCGCCTCCAATGCCATCACCATTAACGGTGAAAAACAGTCCGATCCTGAATACTTCTTTAAAGAAGAAGATCGTCTGTTTGGTCGTTTTACCTTACTGCGTCGCGGCAAAAAGAATTACTGTCTGATTTGCTGGAAATAATGCATTAAGTGGAAAGGGGGAGTGAGAAATCACTCCCCCTGGTTTTTATACAGGGAACATGATGAAAAATATTCTCGCTATCCAGTCTCACGTTGTTTATGGTCATGCGGGTAACAGTGCGGCAGAGTTTCCGATGCGCCGCCTGGGCGCGAACGTCTGGCCGCTGAACACCGTTCAATTTTCTAATCACACCCAATACGGCAAATGGACTGGCTGCGTGATGCCGCCCAGCCATTTAACCGAAATTGTGCAAGGCATTGCCGCCATAGATAAATTACACACCTGTGATGCCGTATTAAGTGGCTATCTGGGATCGGCGGAGCAGGGTGAACATATCCTCGGTATCGTTCGTCAGGTGAAAGCAGCGAATCCGCAGGCGAAATATTTTTGCGATCCGGTAATGGGTCATCCGGAAAAAGGCTGTATCGTTGCACCGGGTGTCGCAGAGTTTCATGTGCGGCACGGTTTGCCTGCCAGCGATATCATTGCGCCGAATCTGGTTGAGCTGGAAATACTCTGTGAGCATCCGGTAAATAACGTCGAAGAAGCGGTTCTGGCAGCGCGCGAACTCATTGCGCAAGGGCCACAAATTGTGTTGGTTAAACACCTGGCGCGAGCTGGCTACAGCCGTGACCGTTTTGAAATGCTGCTAGTCACCGCCGATGAAGCCTGGCATATCAGCCGTCCGCTGGTGGATTTTGGTATGCGCCAGCCGGTAGGTGTTGGTGATGTGACGAGCGGTTTACTGCTGGTGAAACTGCTTCAGGGGGCAACGCTGCAGGAGGCCCTGGAACATGTGACCGCTGCAGTATACGAAATCATGGTGACCACAAAAGCAATGCAGGAATATGAGCTGCAAGTGGTTGCTGCTCAGGATCGTATTGCCAATCCAGAACATTATTTCAGCGCAACAAAGCTCTGAAATATCTCATTTCGGCCCACAACGACCTGTGGGCCGATGGCTATTACTTTAAGCCTTCCGCTGACAGCGCGTCTTGTACTTCCGGACGTTCAGCCATACGTTGCATAAATGCCGCAATGTGCTCTAACCCTTCCAGATTCAGTTTCACCGCGTATGCCCAGCGCAGAACCGTAAACAGATAGGCATCAGCAATTGTGAATCGTTGCCCGCAGATCCAGTGCTCATCCTTAAGAGCATCGTTCACATATTGCAGCTTTTTCTCCAGTTGCGCGCGAACTGTTGGTTTGTACTCTTCCGGTGTATCAGGGCGAAACAGAGGTGTGAAGCCTTTATGCAGCTCGGTGGCGATGTAATTCAGCCATTCGATGGTTTTATAGCGGGAAATACTGTTTACCGGTGCCAGCAACTGGCGGTCGGGGACGCTGTCGGCAAGATACTGCATAATCGCTACGCCTTCCGTCAGCAAAGTACCATCGTCCAGCAGCAATGCAGGTACCTGTCCCTTAGGGTTAACGGCAAAGTAATCGTCACCGTTTTCGAGACGTTTTTTCATTAAATCCACACTGACGAGCGTAAAATCCTTTCCGCTCTCACGCAGGGTGATATGGGAAGCGAGAGAGCAGGCGCCCGGTTTGTAGAACAATTTCATCGGTAACTCCTTTTGTCTGTGGTTTAAAGTATGGTAGTGCGTTGCTGAACAAAAAAAAAGCCGCTAACGAAAAGTTAGCGGCTTGTAAATGAGTTTCCCTGAATTTTACGCTACGGCTGCTTTCGCCGCTTTGTCTGCAGCGTCATCCTGCGTCATGCGGTGCAGTTTCGGCGCGGTAAACAGCATCAGTACTGCAATAACGGCAGTAGCGACACCAATCTGCAAGAATACGCGACCATAGACTTCCAGTGACATCAGCGGATCGGTAACGTTATCCGGCACAGCCATCATACCTGCAACATAACCACCAATCAGGTTTGCACCGGCAGTGGTCAGGAACCAGCTACCCATAATGAAGCCCATCAGACGCTGCGGAACGAGTTGCGCAACCATTGCCAGACCCAGGCCAGAGATCATCAGTTCCCCGATACTCTGCAGGCCATAGCTCGCGACCAGCCAGCTTACAGACACGATACCAGCGTCAGACGCGAATTTCGCACCCAGCGGCAGAATCAGGAACGCACCAGAACACATCACCATGCCAATAGCAAACTTGGTTGGCATCGGCAGGGTATCGCCCATCTTGTTATAGATAGCGGCCAGAATCGGGCTACCAATGATGATCCAGAACGGGTTCAGTGCCTGATACTGCTCAGGTTCTACGGCCAGGCCCAGAATGGTGTGTTCAACGTTACGAATCGCAAAGAAGTTCAGTGACGTTGGCATCTGGCTATAAAGCACGAAGAAGATAATGGCTTCGAGCATCAGGATGAAGGCAACGATCATTTTACGACGCGCAGCACCTTTCATCGCGAAGGCTTCTTTACCGAAGATAACCACGATACCGAAGGCAACAACGCCCAGCGCCATACGCGCAACTTCCTGATTGTGCAGCAGCCAGGTGGCGATAGCGATCAGTGCCACAACACCAATAATGGTCAGCAGCAGGTTACGGTAGTTAATAGGCTCGAAGTCTGGTTTTGAACCGTACTGTTTAACCCAACGTTGGCAGAAGGCGAAGTTAACGATAGTGATCAGCAGGCCTACAACGCTCAACGCAAACGCAACACTCCAGCCGTATTTCGCGGCCAGCCACGGCGTAGCAATCATAGAGAAGAAAGAGCCGATGTTGACGGACATGTAGTACATGGTGAATGCACCGTCCAGACGCGGGTCGTTTTTCTCATAGCATGTAGAAAGCAGAGAAGACGGGTTAGCTTTAAACAGGCCGTTACCGACCGCAATAGCCGCCATACCCATATAAACGATACCGGCGTCGTGACCAGACCAGGCAACCAGAGCATAACCAATCGCCAGCACAATAGCGCCGAGCATAATTACGCGTTTAGTACCCAGTACCTTGTCACCTAACCAGCCGCCGATAGCGACCAGACCATAAACCAGGGCACTAAAGGAGGAGAAAAGGGTGATTGAATCCGCTTCAGACATACCCAGTTGTTTAACCAGGTAAACAGCCATAATTCCTTGTAGGCCGTAATAACCAAAACGTTCCCATAACTCAATCGAGAAGATGAGATAGAACGCCTTCGGTTGTTTAAAAGCGTTCAAACTGACGCTTTCAGTTGGTTTTTGGTTTGCAGTGGACACTTTTACCTCTTTTTTTACATCCCATATTAACGGGGGTGCTTTCTCGCGTTATGTCTAAAAAACATACGCGCAATTGTTATAGTGGGAGGGGAAACGGCAGGTAATGTTCACTATCTTGCACTTTCAGACAAGTCCTTTGTAATAATCTGTTACATATAACTGAGGCGGGGAATTCAACCATTCCGGGAAATGTTATCCAGCGTTAAATTTTTCAAAAAACGTAACGGCAGATTTTTTCACTACCCTGAGAGGGTGATGATGGCTTAACGGCGATATGTTCTACTATTTAGCGTTTTTCCTAGTGAGATAGTCCAGTTTCTGAAAAATAGCCAGTGTAATGTTTTGTAGGTCAATATTTGTTGCGTGTGTAAATTTAAATGATTTTAACCTGATTCTTGCAATGTTTTTACATTGCCACAGCATCGTGATCTTGATCACGAATGAATAGAAAATTTCGCTATTAAAAAAACAATTAACCTGCATTTTTGGTTATCTGCAAACGGATTACCTGATGATAACGCTAAGCAATGGCATCATTGACGTTAAAAAGATGTTTTAAAAGAGGATAAAGAAAGGTTATGAATGGGGTAATCGGTGTTACCCCTGATCTTTAGATGTCAACTTTCTCTTTGTATTCACAAAGATCTTCAATAATACAAGAGCCACAGCGAGGCTTGCGGGCAATGCAGGTATAACGCCCGTGCAGGATCAACCAATGGTGGCAGTCGACTTTAAACTCTGCCGGAACCACTTTCAGTAGCTTTTCTTCTACCTGTTCGACGTTTTTCCCCGGCGCAAATTGAGTACGATTGCAAACGCGGAAAATGTGCGTGTCGACAGCAATAGTCGGCCAGCCGAATGCAGTGTTTAATACGACGTTGGCTGTTTTACGACCTACACCAGGCAGGGCTTCAAGCGCAGCACGATCTTCCGGAACCTCGCCATTATGTTGTTCCAGTAATATACGGCAGGTTTTGATGATATTTTCTGCTTTGCTGTTATAAAGGCCAATCGTTTTGATATAGGTTTTCACCCCTTCAACGCCCAGTTCAAGCATCGCTGCAGGCGTATTAGCCACCGGGTAGAGTTTCGCCGTCGCCTTATTAACACTGACATCGGTCGCCTGAGCGGAAAGCAGTACGGCAATCAGCAATTCAAAAGGCGAACTGAAATTAAGCTCGGTGGTGGGATGAGGATTGTTCTCACGCAGGCGAGTGAGGATCTCCAGGCGTTTTGCTTTGTTCATCAGACATTCCCTGTTTCACCGTTTGGCAATGCACGTTCGGCAGCTGCTTCAGTACGGCGCTTTTTCATTTTTTCATCAATCAGGTATTTTCCTGCCAGCATCAGTCCCAGGCCAATAAATGCACCTGGTGGCAGCATCGCCAGCAGGAAAGGGGAGTCGGTGTGGAAAATCTCCACGCGTAATACTTTTGCCCAGCTACCTAACAGCGCATCTGCACCGTCAAACAACGTGCCATTGCCGATAATTTCGCGTAGTGAACCCAGCACGAACATGGCGCAGGTTGCGCCCATACCAATTGAAAAGCCGTCCAGTGCCGAAAGCGCCGGACCTTTTTTGGCGGCGAAGGCTTCAGCGCGGCCCACAACGATACAGTTAGTGACAATCAGCGGAATAAAAATCCCTAATGATTGATACATGCCAAAGGCGTAGGCGTTGATCAGCATCTGTACAGCGCTGACCACCGAGGCGATGATCATCACGTAAATGGGAATGCGGATCTCGGCGGGCGTCCAGTGACGCAGCGTCGAAATGGTCAGGTTGGTTAGCGTCAGTACCAGCGTAGTCGCAAGTCCTAAACCCAGAGCGTTAGTGGCAGTGGACGTGACCGCCAACAGAGGACAAAGGCCGAGCAGCTGGACCAGCGCAGAGTTGTTTTTCCACAACCCCTGAACAATAACGTCTTTAATTTCGCTCACGTTTTATTCTCCACAGGCAGGAAGTTGAGAAAGTTGTGCCGGTAACGTCTGAGCGTACAATCCGGCGCGTTTTACCGCATTAACCACCGCGCGGGGAGTAATCGTCGCGCCGGTGAACTGGTCGAAATCACCACCATCTTTTTTCACCGCCCAGTTCGCATCATCCGCACCACTGATTTTTTTACCCGCAAAATGGGTGATCCAGTCAGAAAGGCGCAGTTCGATTTTATCGCCAAGCCCTGGCGTTTCGTGGTGCTCAGTCACGCGCGTGCCAAGTACCGTGCCGTTAAAATCGGCTCCCACCAGCAGCTGAATCGCACCGGAATAGCCATCTGGCGCGGTTGCTTCCAGAACGGCAGCTACCGGTTTGTCATCCTGTTTGGCGATGTAAACCCGATGCTCACCTTTACCTAACTCTGGCGCAGTTACCAGATAGCAACTCTGTGCCAGCGTATTGTTATAGCGTTCAGCTGGCAGCACCTGATCAAATAACGCCTTTTGTTGCAGACTGGCCTGCTCAGCAATTGTCGTTTTGGTCATCTGGTTGATGGCCGCAGTTAACCCTGTTGAACCCGCTGCAAAGAGCGCCAACGTAATGCCGTGTTTTCGGATAGTTTTCAGCATGGTTTACCCTTTGCGATGGCCGTAGACGCGCGGACGCGTGTAGTAATCGATCAGAGGAACCGTGATGTTCGCCAGCAGGACGGCAAAAGCCACGCCGTCAGGATAGCCGCCGAAACTGCGGATCAACCAGACTAATAAGCCCGCCAGCGCGCCGAAAATAAGACGACCACGATTGGTCGTAGAAGCGGTAACCGGGTCAGTCAAAATAAAGAATGCGCCGAGCATGGTCGCTCCAGACAGCAGATGAATTTGCGGTGCTGCCAGTGTTTCTGGTGAGAACAACCAGCCCAACGTTGCGCATAACGCCAGCGTTACTAAGAAGCTGAGGGGAATATGCCAGCGAATCGCTTTCTGCCACAGCAACCATACGCCGCCAGCCAGCCAGGCGAGATTTACCCATTGCCAACCAACGCCCGCCAGCATACCGCTGTAGATCGGATATTGCATAATCTGTTCAACCGAATGACCGGCACGGACAGAGGTTTTAAATGTATCCAACGGTGTCGCCTGACTAATGCCATCAATACCTAAGCGTAGCGTGTTCATATCACCACCACTGGTGGTATGACCACTGAAAATAACCTGTATGGCGTCGATAAAACCAGGGATGTTGACCGCAATTTCATGTGGCGGTAACCAGCTGGTCATCTGCACCGGGAAGGAGATCAGTAAGACCACATAACCAATCATTGCCGGATTAAACGGGTTTTGCCCCAGACCGCCATACAACTGTTTAGCGATGATCACCGCAAACACCGTACCCAGCACGACCATCCACCATGGCGCGAGGGGGGGAATACTTACCGCCAGCAATAAGCCTGTCAGCAATGCTGAGTTATCTTTCAACGTTGCAGCTACCGACTGCTTGCGTAGTTTGAGGACGAGAGCTTCGGCCAGAAGAGCACTGACCGACGCCAACAGGATCTGAACGAGAGTACCCCAACCAAAAAACCACAGTTGCGCTGCGATTCCTGGCACGGCTGCGAGCAACACCAACAGCATAATGCGCGATGTCTGGCGCTGGTTATGGGTATAAGGGGAGCTAGCTATTCTGAATACCATTTAGTCCTCGTTTACAACCTTTTGCTGGGCGGCTTTTTTGGCCTGAACGCGGGCAATAGCCGCAGCAACTGCCGCTTTGCGCGGATCAATCTGTTCTTCCGGCTCTGCATTAGCCTGTTGCTGTTCCAGCTTGCGTGCTTTGGCGCGGGCGATAGCGGCTTCGACGGCGGCTTTGCGCGGATCAATCTGTTCTTCTGGCTCCGCATTGGCCTGTTGCTGCTCCAGCTTGCGTGCTTTGGCGCGGGCAATAGCCGCTTCAACGGCAGTTTTACGTGGATCAGCAACGGTTGCAGCGTCGTTAGTTTGCTGCAGTTCTGCCTGTTTCGCTCTGGCTTGCGCTTTACGGGCTTCCCGTGCTGCAATAATTGCACTGTTATCCGGGCGTTCGCCCGCTTTAATCACAATAGGCTGTGTAGCCTGGGCCTGTTTCTCTTTCACCCGCGCCAGAGCGGCAGCAATCGCATCTTTATCTTTGGCTGCAGGTTGAACGGCTGCGCTCTTATGTCGTTCAAGGCGAGCCGTTTTTTCGCGCTCCAGACGAGCCTGGCGCGCTTCGAAACGCGCTTTGGCTTCTGCGGCGCGCTTTTCTTCCTGACGAATAGCCGCAATTTCAGCTTTTTCCTGACGGAAATATTGCACCAGGGGGATATTGCTCGGGCAAACCCACGCGCAAGCCCCACATTCAATGCAGTCGGCAATGTTATACGTGGTGGCTTTATCGTGTTGCTGACCTTTGCTGAACCAGTACAGCTGTTGCGGCAAAAGATCCGCAGGGCAGGCGTCAGCACAGGCGCTACAACGGATGCAACTTTGTTCTTCCTGTGGTTCGCCAAGTTCATTGGCAGAGGGAGCCAAAAGACAGTTGGTAATCTTTACGACCGGGACATCCAGCCACGGTAAGGTAAAGCCCATTAGCGGGCCGCCCATAATCACCATTTGATCGGCAGAGGGGCAGAATCCGGCATCATTCAATAAATGACGCACTGGCGTACCCAGCCGTGCCCAGACGTTGCCCGGGCGAGCGATTGCTTCGCCAGTCAGGGTCACGACACGCTCGGTAATCGGCTCGCCATCAATAACGGCACGTTTCACTGCATAAGCGGTGCCGACGTTTTGCATTAATACGCCGATATCGGATGAACGCCCGCCATGTGGAACCTGCTTCCCGGTCAGAATGTAGGTTAATTGTTTAGCACCGCCAGAAGGATATTTGGTGGGAATCACCCGCAGAGAAATATCGTGGGAGTCCGCCAGCACCGCGCGTAGCATGGAAATCGCCTGCGGTTTGTTATCTTCAATGCCGATAAGAATTTCGCGCGGCTGCAGAATATGCGCAAGGATGCGGATACCCTCTACGACCTGAGCCGCGCAATCCTGCATCAAACGGTCATCGGCGGTAATGTACGGCTCGCACTCAGCAGCGTTGATAATCAACGTTTCAATCTTATCTCCGCCGCCCTGCAATTTAACGCCTGTCGGAAATCCCGCACCACCCAGCCCGGCAACACCAAACTGATGAATGCGCTCGATTAACTCTTCGCGACTGCGAGAGCGATAATCGGCCCAGCCGTCGCGCGGGATCCAGCAGTCTTCGCCATCGGCATCAATAATCACACTTAATTCAGCTAAAGCTGAAGGATGAGCCGTAGAGTGGGGCGCAATAGCCGTAACGGTACCCGAGGTGGGCGCGTGAACCGGCAGCATTTTGCCGCGACCACGGGTAAGCGGCTGGCCGCGCAATACTTTATCGCCGACGCTAACGCACAACTCACCTTCAGCGCCAATATGTTGTTTTAGTGGAATGACAAAACGCTGCGCCAGTGGTACCTGGCGCAGGGGCGTACCGTTGGACTGGGTTTTCATCTCCGGTGGATGGATGCCGCCGTTGAAATCCCAGATTTTATTTTTTCTGAATGCAGAGAATAACTTAAGCATGGTGTTCCACGGGAATGATACGCACGGGAATGGTGTTCAGATCCCATTTCCAGGAGTCAGGAGTTTCTGCGACCGGTTGCAACGAGATGCAGTGCGTCGGGCACGGATCAACACATAAATTGCAGCCCGTACAGAGATCACTCATTACCGTATGCATGGCGCGGGTAGCGCCAACGATGGCGTCTACCGGACACGCCTGAATACATTTAGTGCAGCCAATACAGTTATTTTCATCAATAACCGCCACCATCCGCGCTGGCGTTAGCTCTTGTGCTTCGCCATCCAGCGGCTGCGGCTCGACATTAAGCAACTCGGCAATTTTTAGCATCACAGCTTCGCCACCTGGGGCGCAACGGTTGATTTTTTCACCGTTACAGCTGATGGCTTCCGCGTAGGGGCGACAGCCGGGATAACCGCACTGACCACACTGGCTCTGCGGTAAGATTTCGTCAATTTTCTCAACGACCGGATCGTCTTCCACCGCAAAACGGCGGGAGGCATAACCCAGAATGGCGCCAAACGCCAGGGCCAGCAGGCTCACGGCGGCAACGGCAATCCAGATAGCATTCATTACAACTTCACCAAACCACTAAAGCCCATAAAGGCCAGAGACATAAGACCTGCGGTAATTAACGCAATGGCATTACCGCGAAAAGGTGCCGGGACATCAGCCACAGCAAGGCGTTCGCGGATGGCGGCGAAGAGCACCATCACCAGCGAGAAACCGACAGCGGCGGAAAAACCGTACAGCGCTGACTGCAAGAAATTGTGCCCGAGATTGATATTCAGCAACGCCACGCCGAGCACGGCACAGTTGGTGGTGATAAGCGGCAAAAAAATCCCCAGCAGACGGTAAAGTACCGGGCTGGTTTTGCGCACCACCATTTCGGTGAACTGCACAACCACAGCAATCACCAGAATAAACGCCAGGGTGCGCAGATAAATCAGATTAAGTGGGATCAAAATCCACGTATCGATAAGCCAGGCGCAAATAGACGCCAGCGTCATTACAAACGTTGTTGCCAGCCCCATGCCCATCGCGGTTTCCAGCTTTTTGGAAACCCCCATAAACGGACAGAGACCGAGAAACTTGACCAGTACAAAGTTATTGACCAGTACAGTTCCGACAAACAGTAACAGGTAGTCAGTCATTTTTCGGCCTGAAATAAAAAAGCCGCCTATTATCCGTTAATCCAGAGCAGGCGACAACAGGTTAACTGTAAGGTTATTACGGATTCACAAACGTCGCTTTCACCCGCGACGAGCGTTTGAAATAGGGGACGATCAATGCGGTTGCCAACAAAGTAAACAGCAACTGGCGAACGGCTATGCCATCTTCTACGGGTGAAAAAGCGAACGCTTTTACTGCCAGCAATACGGAAATAAGCAGCCAGATAATATAGTGTTTAGGAACACAACGCCGACGTTTAAAGAAAGCGATGGTCAACCACAGTGTGTAATACCACATGGCGATAGCGGTAATAAAAGAAACGCCCCATAAGATTTGTGTCGTCAGTGCTTGTCCGCCGAGCGTTTGAAATGTTTGCGGAGAAGATAACGCAGCGGTATACAGCAACAACGCCAGCGTCGTACTCAACAGAGCGACTAAAAGCCAGGCCAACGGGCCAAGCAACCAGCCTCCAATACGTTGTGGCGTTGTGGTGGTCATAGGTTCTCCAGAATAGCGACGCAAACAGACAAATCTAATTTTAGGGGCGTTATTATAAGGCTTTTATAACCGATCGCTACTTTCTTTACTGGACATAGTGCCAGACGGACTTCGGTACCTGGCCGAGGTCAAACAAACGCCCGCCAGAAACCAGCTCTGCGCGACGGTGATCGGCAGCACGATACATATTGATCAGTTCCTGATCGTCCGTCAGGGTGTAATTAAGATGATCGTAGAGTTTTTCCAGACTTTCGAGTGAACTGATTTTGCGAAATTTTAATAAGTAGTCCTGAACAGTCATAAAAGGTCCATAAAATAATTAATACCAAAGGGGTAGGTATTATTAGTGATGATAAAATTTCACCAAAAGTGAACGCTTGTGTTATTACAATAATAAGAATGTGCTGATGGCAAATATTCAGGGATGAAAAACTGCTCTGAAAAGAGTAACGCGCTTTACTATCCCTGACAATCATCAACAACATCGAACAAGATAATAAATTCCTGGTTTAATATCCGACAAGTGAAAACATGCACCCGGACGGGCAGCATGTCGCTCAACAAGTGCAGAGCTTACTTGTGTTGTACCGTAGTACTCTGTTCAGGTGGCTGATAGTTGTCAATGTGACTCGCCACGCCAAGAAGAATGACTGAAACGACAAGAACGATCCAACCTGTTAATTCAATAAGACGATTCATTACAGCCCACATCTCTGTTGATTGATCCATTAACTTCAGGGGGTAAATGTTACTTAGCAATAATAGCTCCAGCAAGATTTTTACTGAGGTTTTTGCGATATTTAGCTTTTGTCGTTGGAAAAATCGCTATTTTTTTGACTTAAGTTAAACAACATCCCTTATTGCTGGCAGGTTATTAAACTGTTGAGCGAGGGTAAAGGATAGTGTCAAATAGCCATCATACTTCAATGAGAGGCAATGACATGAGCGACAACATCCGTGTTGGGGTGATTGGGTATGGTTATGCGAGCAAAACCTTCCATGCGCCCCTGATTGCGGGCACGCCCGGGCTGGAACTGGCGGTAATCTCCAGCAGCGATGAAACAAAAGTAAAAGCCGACTGGCCAACGGTTACGGTTGTCTCTGAGCCGAAGCATCTGTTTAACGATCCCAACATAGACCTGATTGTCATTCCTACACCCAACGATACCCATTTTCCGTTAGCTAAAGCGGCGCTTGAGGCGGGTAAACATGTGGTCGTTGATAAACCCTTTACCGTGACACTGTCACAAGCACGAGAGCTGGATGCGCTGGCAAAAACCCTGGGGCGTGTGTTGTCTGTATTCCATAACCGTCGCTGGGATAGCGATTTTCTGACGCTAAAAGGTTTGCTCGCGGAAGGCGTGCTGGGTGAAGTTGCTTACTTTGAGTCTCATTTTGACCGCTTCCGTCCGCAGGTACGCGATCGTTGGCGTGAACAGGGCGGCCCAGGCAGCGGTATCTGGTACGATTTAGCACCGCACCTTCTTGATCAGGCCATTACGCTATTTGGTTTACCGGTTAGCATGACGGTAGATTTGGCACAGTTACGGCCCGGAGCGCAGTCGACCGATTATTTCCACGCTATCTTGTCCTATCCGCAGCGGCGAGTGATTTTACACGGCACCATGCTGGCAGCCGCTGAGTCAGCACGGTATATCGTGCATGGATCCCGAGGCAGTTATGTGAAATATGGCCTCGATCCACAGGAAGAACGTCTGAAAAATGGCGAGCGTCTGCCGCAGGAAGACTGGGGCTACGATATGCGTGATGGCGTACTTACCCGCGTGGAAGGTGAGGAACGTGTCGAAGAAACGCTGTTGACAGTGCCGGGGAATTATCCGGCTTACTATGCGGCTATTCGTGATGCGTTAAATGGCGATGGTGAAAATCCGGTTCCGGCAAGTCAGGCAATCCAGGTAATGGAGTTGATTGAGCTGGGCATCGAATCCGCCAAACATCGCGCGACTTTGTGCCTTGCGTGAAAAGGGGATGGTGCAATTAGCACCATCCATTTTTGTTACTTCGCGGCGACTTTTTCTCGCAGTGCGCGTTTTTCCTCTGCGCTGAGGAAAGCCATTTCCAGACCATTAATCTGTGCCTGGCGGATTTGCTCGCGGGATAACCCAGCAGCTGGCGCGGCAACGGTATATTCGTGAATGATATCCACTCCCTGCACGCCGGGATCGTCAGTGTTAATGCTGGCACGAATGCCATGCTCAAGGAACGTTTTCAGCGGATGTGCAGCCAGATCCGCCACGGTGCTGGTCTGAATATTGGAGGTCAGACAGGATTCAATACCAATTTGTTGCTCGGCGAGAAAATCCATCAGCGCCCGATCTTCAATGGCTTTTACGCCATGTCCAATACGCTCCGCCCCCAGTTCACGAATCGCCTGCCAGATGCTTTCCGGTCCGGCAGCTTCGCCTGCATGGACGGTAATATGCCAGCCCGCATCACGCGCGCGGTTGAAATGAGAAAGGAACAGACTTCCCGGGAAACCAAGTTCATCACCGGCTAAATCAAGTGCGGTAATCTGGTCACGGTGGGCTAAAAAGGCCTCCAGCTCTTGCTGACAGGCGGCTTCGCCGAAGGTCCGGCTCATAATACCGATAAGCTTCGCCTGCACACCAAAGGTGCGGCAACCTTCACGTACGCCATCGATCACCGCTTCGACAACACCCGCTACAGGCAGCTGATGTGCCATTGCCATGTAGCCTGGTGAAAAACGCAGTTCGACATAGTGCAGGCCGTTACGGGCTGCATCTTCAATGTTTTCAAATGCCACGCGGCGGCAGGCATCAAGAGAGGCGAGAACTTTAACGCCCCAGTCAAGTTTAGTCAGAAAGCTCACCAGATCGGGTTCGTTGGCAATGACCTGAACGTGGGGAGTCAGTGTTTCCAGGGATTGTGCAGGAAGCGAGATATTATACTGGCGGCCAAGTTCAAGAATGGTCTGGGGACGAATGTTGCCATCAAGGTGGCGATGGATATCAGTTAATGGCAGGGTGGTATCAATCATGGTCGCACTCTTTTTCTGGATATAAAAGTGCGCACCATTATAAAAACAAAGCAGGGTAAAAATCCACGATTGCGCAACGATTTTTTACGTTGCGCAATTGGGGTTAACGAACAGCGCGGATGGCGTTAATTAATCCAGCCACACCTTTTTCCAGTTTCGAACGTGGGCAGCCGGCATTGAGTCGGACAAAACCACGACCTTCTTCACCGTAGGTATATCCCGGCATGATCGCGACCTTTTCTTGCTCGATAAGCGCTTTTTGCAACGCGTTGTCGTCAATATTCAACGGACGTAGATCAAGCCAGGCCAGATAAGTGGATTGCGGGGTCTGCCAGTTGAGTTCAGGAAACGCAGCGTTCATTTTATCTGCGATATACGTCAGATTATCTTTCAGATAGACGCGTAAGGCATCCAGCCATGGCGCGCCTTGCTGATAGGCGGCGATATGAGCAGTTAACGCCAGTACCGAAGGGGAAGAAAGCCCATCACGTCCTTTCAGTGCCGATAAATAGGCATCGCGGCTACTGCTATTTTCTATAATCCCGTAAGCACCGGTCAGGGCGGGAATATTGAAACTTTTTGATCCCGACGTTAGCAACGCCCAGTCTCCGCGCGCCACATTACTCCAGGGAATATGCGGCTGCTCGCCCCAAACCATATCCATATGGATTTCATCGGAAATAACCCGCACACCATGACGCTCGCACAGGTCAGCCATGATCTCCAGCTCATCGCACGTCCACACTTTCCCGGTAGGATTCTGTGGGCTACACAGGAGCATAATTTTACATTCTGGTTTCGCCAGCACGGCTTCCAGCTTGCCCATATCGCAAAACCAGCCGTCAGCCTGCTTCTCTAAAGCAACGGGCATTACTGTGCGCTGGTTACCTTCAATGGCCTTGTAAAATGCGTCATAGGCGGGTGTGTGGATCACCACGCCTTCACCTGTTTCAGACCACTGACGAATCAGTTCTGAAACCATATAGATAACAGAAGGGCCATACACCACCGACTGAGGATCGATGGCGGTGTAATGCTGGGTGGAAAACCAGTGGGCAATAGCCGCGAGAAACTCATCGTTTTTCCAGCGGCTGTAGCCAAACACGCCGTGTATCAGGCGCTGATTCAGCGCCTCGATAATGCAGGGGGCAGTGGCAAAATCCATGTCTGAAATCGTGAACGGTAACAGGTCAGCAGTGCCGAAACGGTCAGCGACATAATCCCACTGCGTACACCATGTGCCATGACGATCCACGACCTTTGAAAAATCGAACATATCTTATCCTTATGCCTGGACAGTACGCATCAGACCGACCATTTCATCTTTTACTGACTGAACTTGTGGCCCGATAACAACCTGCAGGTTATGTTGATTAAGTTGTACTACGCCAATTGCCCGATTGTCCTTCAGTGCCTGCACATTAACAAGCGACATATCTTTTACAGACAAACGCAGACGCGTAATGCAGTTATCGAGACTGACAATATTGTCGGCACCGCCTAAGGCTTCGAGGATTGCCGGAACGTTGTAACCTGATTTACCCGGCGCACCGGCAACGGCTTTTTCGATTGAACTGGCAACTTCACTATCGCGCCCCGGGGTTTTCAGATTGAAGCGGGTGATAGCGAAACGGAAGATGACGTAGTAAACGACAAACCATATTGCCGCCACTACTGGCACCATGTACCACTTGGTTGACAGACCATGCAAAATACCGAACACCACAAAGTCGATGATATTGCCGTCGGTATTACCGATGGTGACGCCGAGCACAGACATGACAGTGAAGCCGAGGCCGGTTAACAGCGCGTGGATGACATACAGAACTGGCGCTACGAACAGGAACAGGAATTCCAGAGGTTCGGTCGTGCCGCCAACGACACAGGCGATCAGGCCAGAAATCAGCAGACCTTTAATTTTATGGCGATTTTCCGGGCGCGCGCAGTGATACATAGCTAACGCTGCACCTGGCAGACCGCCGAGAAATGCAGGCATTTTACCTTGCGAAAGGAAACGCGTGGCGCTTTCAGAAAAACCGTGAGTGGTCGGGCAACTCAATTGCGCCTGGAAGATGGTCAGTGCACCGCTGACGGTTTGACCGCAGACTTCCTGCGTGCCGCCTGCGTCGGTAAAGCGAATTAATGCCACCAGAATGTGATGCAGACCAAACGGCAACAGCAGACGTTCACCGGTACCAAACAGCATCGGTCCGAAATCACCCGCGCTGTTGATCATATGGCCTAAGCCGCTAATACCCATGGCGAAAATCGGCCAGACTAATGGAATCACCAGGCCGACAAGGCCCATCACCAGCGAGGAGATGATTGGTACGAAGCGCGTACCGCCGAAGAATGCCAGCGCATCCGGCAGGCGGATATTATGGAATCGCTCATGCAGCATCCAGACGATAATACCGGCGATCACCGCACCGAGGATCCCGGTGTCGATCGACTGGATCCCAAGAATGCTCTGGATGTTATTGGCTTTCAGAACGGCGGCGTCCGTGGTTGGCAGAATGCCTTTATTGGTCAACCAGAAGTTTACCGCGAGGTTCATTACCGCATAACCGACGAAGCCAGCGAATGCCGCTACGCCTTTGTTTTCGCGTGCCAGACCCAGCGGGATGGCGATACAGAACATGACTGGCAGGAAACTAAAAGCAAACGAGCCAATCTTACTCATCCAGGTAAAGATAGCCTGCAACACGGGGTTGCCCAGGACCGGGATCAGGGTGATGACATCATGGCTGCTAAGAGAACTACCAATGCCGAGCATAATGCCGCAGAACGACAATAATGCCACGGGTAACATGAAGGTTTTGCCTAACTGCTGGAAGAACTCCCACAGCGTGACTTTCGGTGCTGTTTTCGCCGTCATAAAACGACTCCTCGTAGAGAACAATCTGGATTCAGTAAATTGCGCGAGAAGATAAAACGTTTTATCAAATTTTAGTGAGGCATAAATCACATTACGCAACGATAATAGCGGGTATAAGATAAATAAAAGGTAAAACGTTTTATCTGTCACATAATCAGGGAGTAGGTCATCTGCATGGCTACCGCCAAAAAAATAACCATTCATGATGTTGCGCTGGCTGCGGGCGTGTCGGTAAGTACCGTTTCGCTCGTGCTTAGTGGCAAAGGGCGAATCTCTACCGCCACAGGAGAACGCGTTAACGCCGCCATTGAAGAGCTGGGATTTGTGCGCAATCGCCAGGCGTCGGCGCTGCGCGGCGGGCAAAGTGGCGTCATTGGTTTGATCGTCCGTGATTTATCTGCGCCGTTTTACGCCGAATTGACGGCCGGATTGACGGAAGCTCTGGAAGCGCAGGGACGGATGGTTTTTTTGCTTCACGGCGGTAAAGACGGCGAGCAGCTGGCACAGCGGTTTTCACTATTACTGAATCAGGGTGTCGATGGTGTGGTAATTGCCGGGGCTGCAGGAAGCAGCGATGACCTGCGACGGATAGCAGAAGAAAAAGCTATCCCGGTGATTTTCGCTTCCCGTGCCAGTTATCTTGATGACGTTGATACGGTTCGCCCGGACAACATGCAGGCTGCACAGTTGTTGACGGAGCATCTCATTCGCAATGGGCATCAGCGTATCGCCTGGCTGGGAGGGCAAAGTTCCTCATTAACCCGGGCAGAACGGGTGGGGGGCTATTGTGCGACTCTACTAAAATTTGGCCTGCCGTTTCACAGCGATTGGGTGCTGGAGTGCACTTCCAGCCAGAAGCAAGCCGCGGAAGCTATCACGGCGCTTTTACGTCATAACCCGACCATCAGCGCCGTGGTTTGCTATAACGAAACTATTGCGATGGGGGCATGGTTTGGTTTGCTGAAAGCAGGAAGGCAAAGCGGGGAAAGCGGAGTCGATCGTTACTTTGAGCAACAGGTTTCGCTGGCGGCATTTACCGATGCAACGCCTACCACACTTGATGATATACCCGTTATCTGGGCCAGCACGCCAGCGCGGGAACTTGGTACCACACTTGCGGATCGCATGATGCAAAAAATCACCCATGAAGAGACGCATTCACGCAATCTTATTATTCCCGCCCGGCTCATTGCGGCGAAATAATCCTCTCTTTATCTGCTATACCTGGTAGTGTCCTTTCCTCAAGGTTAATGATAAAAAATGTGGCACACAGGCGGTGCCTTTTATTTTTACTGAAGTTCACAGGAGGTTTATGTGTTTAATTCTGACAACCTGAGACTCGACGGAAAATGCGCCATCATTACAGGTGCGGGTGCAGGTATTGGTAAAGAAATCGCCATTACATTCGCGACAGCTGGCGCATCTGTGGTGGTCAGTGATATTAACGCCGATGCAGCTAATCATGTTGTAGATGAAATTCAACAACTGGGTGGTCAGGCATTTGCCTGCCGCTGCGATATTACTTCCGAACAGGAACTCTCTGCACTGGCAGACTTTGCCGTCAGTAAGTTGGGTAAAGTTGATATCCTGGTTAACAACGCCGGTGGCGGCGGTCCTAAACCGTTTGATATGCCAATGGCAGATTTTCGCCGCGCTTATGAACTGAATGTATTTTCTTTTTTCCATCTGTCACAACTTGTTGCGCCAGAAATGGAAAAAAATGGCGGTGGCGTTATTCTGACCATTACTTCTATGGCGGCAGAAAATAAAAATATAAACATGACCTCCTATGCATCATCTAAAGCTGCGGCCAGTCATCTGGTCAGAAATATGGCGTTTGACCTGGGTGAAAAAAATATTCGGGTGAATGGCATTGCGCCGGGGGCAATATTAACCGATGCCCTGAAATCCGTTATTACACCAGAAATTGAACAGAAAATGTTGCAACACACACCAATCAGACGTCTGGGCCAACCGCAAGATATTGCTAACGCGGCGCTGTTCCTTTGCTCGCCTGCAGCCAGCTGGGTAAGCGGACAAATTCTCACCGTCTCCGGTGGTGGGGTACAGGAGCTCAATTAATACACTAACGAACCGGTAAACAGCCGTATGTGTTGTTTACCGGGATAGCGTGTGCAACTCATCAACGTCTCTGCTAAACAACTGGCAGCCAAATCACGGCTATTGGTTAACCAATATCTGGATAAAAAGCTTACGAATTGAGTGTGCCTTCGCACTATTCAACAGCAATGATAGGCGCTCACCTGACAACGCGGTAAACTAGTTATTCATGCTAACTATAATGGTTTAATGATGGATAACATGCAGACTGAAGCACAACCGACACGGACCCGGATCCTCAATGCTGCCAGAGAGATTTTTTCAGAAAATGGATTTCACAGTGCCTCGATGAAAGCCATCTGTAAATCCTGCGCCATTAGTCCCGGGACGCTCTATCACCATTTCATCTCCAAAGAAGCCTTGATTCAGGCGATTATCTTACAGGACCAGGAGAGGGCGCTGGCCCGTTTCCGGGAACCGATTGAAGGGATTCATTTCGTTGACTATATGGTCGAGTCTATTGTCTCTCTCACCCATGAGGCCTTTGGGCAACGGGCGCTGGTGGTCGAAATTATGGCGGAAGGGATGCGTAACCCACAGGTCGCCGCCATGCTTAAAAATAAGCATATGACGATCACGGAATTTGTTGCCCAGCGGATGCGTGATGCCCAGCAAAAAGGCGAGATAAGCCCAGACATCAACACGGCAATGACTTCACGTTTACTGCTGGATCTGACCTACGGTGTACTGGCCGATATCGAAGCGGAAGATCTGGCGCGTGAAGCGTCGTTTGCTCAGGGATTACGCGCGATGATTGGCGGTATATTAACCGCATCCTGATCCTCTCTCTCTTTCCGCGGGCTGGTGACAACTGAACCCGCGTTTCATATCGTAATTTCTCTGTGCAAAAATCATCCTCCCAGGGATCGGAGAATTCCACCTAAATATTCATCGTAGCAATATATCATGAGGGTTTATCGTTCCCAATATATTCGAACGAACGTTCGATTGCTTATTTTGTGGCTTCTGTCAACGCTGTTTTAAAGATTAATGCGATCAATATCACGCTGTGGGTATTGCAGTTTTTGGTTTTTTGATCGCGGTGTCAGTTCTTTTTATTTCCATTTCTCTTCCATGGGTTTCTCACAGATAACTGTGTGCAACACAGAATTGGTTAACTAATCAGATTAAAGGTTGACCAGTATTTTTATCTTAATGAGGAGTCCCTTATGTTACGTCCTGTAGAAACCCCAACCCGTGAAATCAAAAAACTCGACGGCCTGTGGGCATTCAGTCTGGATCGCGAAAACTGTGGAATTGATCAGCATTGGTGGGAAAGCGCGTTACAAGAAAGCCGGGCAATTGCTGTGCCGGGCAGTTTTAACGATCAGTTCGCCGATGCAGATATTCGTAATTATGTGGGCAACGTCTGGTATCAGCGCGAAGTTTTTATACCGAAAGGTTGGGCGGGCCAGCGTATTGTACTGCGTTTCGATGCGGTCACTCATTACGGCAAAGTGTGGGTAAATAATCAGGAAGTGATGGAGCATCAGGGCGGCTATACGCCATTTGAAGCCGATGTCACACCGTATGTTATTGCCGGGAAAAGTGTACGTATCACTGTTTGTGTGAACAACGAACTGAACTGGCAGACTATCCCGCCGGGAATGGTGATTACCGACGAAAACGGCAAGAAAAAGCAGTCTTACTTTCATGATTTCTTTAACTACGCCGGGATCCATCGCAGCGTAATGCTCTACACCACGCCGAACACCTGGGTGGACGATATCACCGTGGTGACGCATGTCGCGCAAGACTGTAACCACGCATCTGTTGACTGGCAGGTGGTGGCAAATGGTGATGTCAGCGTTGAACTGCGTGATGCGGATCAACAGGTGGTTGCAACTGGACAAGGCACCAGCGGGACTTTGCAAGTGGTGAATCCGCACCTCTGGCAACCGGGTGAAGGTTATCTCTATGAACTGTACGTCACAGCCAAAAGCCAGACAGAGTGTGATATCTACCCGCTGCGCGTCGGTATCCGGTCAGTGGCAGTGAAGGGCGAACAGTTCCTGATCAACCACAAACCGTTCTACTTTACTGGCTTTGGTCGTCATGAAGATGCGGATTTGCGCGGCAAAGGATTCGATAACGTGCTGATGGTGCACGATCACGCATTAATGGACTGGATTGGGGCCAACTCCTACCGTACCTCGCATTACCCTTACGCTGAAGAGATGCTCGACTGGGCAGATGAACATGGCATCGTGGTGATTGATGAAACTGCAGCTGTCGGCTTTAACCTCTCTTTAGGCATTGGTTTCGAAGCGGGCAACAAGCCGAAAGAACTGTACAGCGAAGAGGCAGTCAACGGGGAAACCCAGCAGGCGCACTTACAGGCGATTAAAGAGCTGATTGCGCGTGACAAAAACCACCCAAGCGTGGTGATGTGGAGTATTGCCAACGAACCGGATACCCGTCCGCAAGGTGCACGGGAATATTTCGCGCCACTGGCGGAAGCAACGCGTAAACTCGACCCGACGCGTCCGATCACCTGTGTCAATGTAATGTTCTGCGACGCTCACACCGATACCATCAGCGATCTCTTTGATGTGCTGTGCCTGAACCGTTATTACGGTTGGTATGTCCAAAGCGGCGATTTGGAAACGGCAGAGAAGGTTCTGGAAAAAGAACTTCTGGCCTGGCAGGAGAAACTGCATCAGCCGATTATCATCACCGAATACGGTGTGGATACGTTAGCCGGCCTGCACTCAATGTACACCGACATGTGGAGTGAAGAGTATCAGTGTGCATGGCTGGATATGTATCACCGCGTCTTTGATCGCGTCAGCGCTGTCGTCGGTGAGCAGGTATGGAATTTCGCCGATTTTGCGACCTCGCAAGGCATATTGCGCGTTGGCGGTAACAAGAAAGGGATCTTCACCCGCGACCGCAAACCGAAGTCGGCGGCTTTTCTGCTGCAAAAACGCTGGACCGGCATGAACTTCGGTGAAAAACCGCAGCAGGGAGGCAAACAATGAATCAACAACTCTCCTGGCGCGCCATCGTCGGCTACAGCCTCGGTGACGTCGCCAATAACTTCGCCTTCGCAATGGGGGCGCTCTTCCTGTTGAGTTACTACACCGACGTCGCTGGCGTCGGTGCCGCTGCGGCGGGCACCATGCTGTTACTGGTGCGGGTATTCGATGCCTTCGCCGATGTCTTTGCCGGACGAGTGGTGGACAGTGTGAATACCCGATGGGGAAAATTCCGCCCGTTTTTACTCTTCGGTACTGCGCCGTTAATGATCTTCAGCGTGCTGGTATTCTGGGTGCCGACCGACTGGAGCCATAGCAGCAAAGTTGTGTATGCATATTTGACCTACATGGGACTCGGGCTTTGCTACAGCCTGGTGAATATTCCTTATGGTTCACTTGCTACCGCGATGACCCAACAACCACAATCCCGCGCCCGTCTGGGCGCGGCTCGCGGGATTGCCGCTTCATTGACCTTTGTCTGCCTGGCATTTCTGATAGGACCGAGCATTAAGAATTCCAGCCCGGAAGAGATGGTGTCGGTATATCATTTCTGGACAATTGTGCTGGCGATTGCCGGAATGGTGCTTTACTTCATCTGCTTCAAATCGACACGTGAGAATGTGGTACGTATCGTGGCGCAGCCGTCATTGAAGATCAGTCTGCAAACCCTGAAACGGAATCGCCCGCTGTTTATGTTGTGCATCGGTGCGCTGTGTGTGCTGATTTCGACCTTCGCGGTCAGCGCCTCGTCGTTGTTCTATGTGCGCTATGTGTTAAATGATACCGGGCTGTTCACTGTGCTGGTACTGGTGCAAAACCTGGTCGGTACTGTGGCATCGGCACCGCTGGTGCCGGGGATGGTCGCGAGGATCGGTAAAAAGAATACCTTCCTGATTGGCGCTTTGCTGGGAACCTGCGGTTATCTGCTGTTCTTCTGGGTTTCCGTCTGGTCACTGCCGGTGGCGTTGGTTGCGTTGGCCATCGCATCAATTGGCCAGGGCGTTACCATGACCGTGATGTGGGCACTGGAAGCTGATACCGTAGAATACGGTGAATACCTGACCGGCGTGCGAATTGAAGGGCTCACCTATTCACTATTCTCATTTACCCGTAAATGCGGTCAGGCAATCGGAGGTTCAATTCCTGCCTTTATTTTGGGTTTAAGCGGATATATCGCCAATCAGGCGCAAACGCCGGAAGTTATTATGGGCATCCGCACATCAATTGCCTTAGTACCTTGCGGATTTATGCTACTGGCATTCGTCATTATCTGGTTTTATCCGCTCACGGATAAAAAATTCAAAGAAATCGTTGTTGAAATTGATAATCGTAAAAAAGTGCAGCAGCAATTAATCAACGATATCACTAGTTAATATTCAATAAAAATAATCAGAACATCAAAGGTGCAACTATGAGAAAA
>OJVV01000056.1_pt1 | contig 83162 bp, 76 predicted proteins | sample 1600271 | NCBI WGS metagenome assembly OJVV01 (sample SAMN04436850, study PRJEB24849) | human gut metagenome | biome: human gut; feature: NICU; material: stool | host: Homo sapiens | place: USA: Saint Louis, MO | collected 2011-10-07
GCCCGGGGGTACAGGGGGCGGCGGCGACTGGCCGCCCCCTGTGCGCTCCCAGCGCCATGAGTGACATAGCGCAGAAAAAATATTGGGAGCGCAATCTGTCCGGAAATAACATAGAAGTTGTAGCCCTGCCAGGCGCTGTATGCACAGGGAAATTTACGCTTGTACCGTTATTCCGCCGGGTGGCGGCTGCGCCTTACCCGGCCTACAGGGTTTATCCGGACTGGGACGACTGAACCCACAGGCCTGTAGAAAAATTTATCCGCTCCGCTATTCCAGCCGCCAGCTCAGCACCGGCCAGCCGTATCCGGCACCGGCCGCCTGCAGCTGCGGACAGGGATTGACCAGCCGCACGCGATCCGCATGCAGGCACAGCGGCAGATCGTTAATGGAATCGGTATAGAACGTCACCTCGCCGTCATACTGCGGATGCGCCTCGCGCCACTGCGCCAGACGCGCCACCTTCCCCTGCTGATAGCTAGGGATCCCGGTGATTTCACCGCTGTAGCCGCCGTCGACCATCGCCACGTCAATACCCAGCGCCTGATCGATCTCCAGCGCGGCGGCCACCGCCTGCACCAGCAGGCTAACCGAGGCGGAGATAATCAGCATCTGCTCTCCCTCGGCCCGCAGACGACGAATGAGCTCCCACGCCTGCGGATAGACCCGGGGCAGGATCGCCTCGCGCACGCAGCGGGCCACCAGCGCGTCAACGTCCGACTTCGGTATTCCGGCCAGCGGCGCCTGGATCAGGGCCACATAATCGGCGATATTCATCTCTCCTCGGTCATAATCCGCCATTAGCCGTGCCTCGCGGGCAAGATACCCCTTCTGCGTCGCCAGCCCTTCGCGAACCATAAACTGGCTCCAGACCGTACTGCTATCGCCCTGTATCAGGGTGTTATCGAGATCAAAAATCGTCAGCGTGTTGCCCATGGTACTTTCCCTTACTGGTCAAAATAAGCTGCCGGGAGCATGCGTAAAAAAGATGACAGGAAAATGAACCGGACGCCGCAGCGCCCGGCTCGCCATCAGCCGGCGCGGACCTTCGCGGTGCGGAATACCAGCACGATCCCGCCGACGATCGCCATCATACCGACCATCGCCGCCGCCGACAGCCGGTTGCCCAGCAGCAGATAATCCAGCAGCGCCGTGATCGCTGGCACCAGATAAAAGAGGCTGGTGACATTGACGATATTTCCCGCGCTCAGCAGACGGTACAGCAGCAGCTGGGCGACCACCGAAATCAGCAGCCCGAGAAACAGCACCGGAATAATCAACCCGGCGTTAACGGTAAACCGGAAGCCGCTGACCGGGGCAATCAGCAGGCACAGCCCCAGACTAACGGCATACTGCAGCGGCAGGACATCCGCCGGCGCCTGACGGCTGCGCTTTTGCCACAGCGCGCCAAAGGTCATCAGCAACAGCGCCGCCAGCGCAAACAGGATCCCCGCCGTCGCCATCGGCGAGGCCGCCAGGCTGCGCCACACCAGCAGCACCAGCCCCGCCAGGGCAAGCAGCAGTCCTGACAGCCGCCGCCCCTGCAGGCGGCGCTCCACCACGCAAAGCGTAAGGATGGGCTGGATCCCCATGATGGTGGCGATAAGTCCCGGCGTCACGCCGTTGGCCATCGCCTCGAAGTAACAGACCGAATAGCCGCCAATCAGCATCAGACCGGTGGCCGCTGTTTGCAGGCGGGTGCCCGGCGCGGGCAGCCAGCGCCGACGGACGATAGCCAGCGGCGCCAGCGCGACCAGGGCAACCAGAAAACGAAAGACCAGCAGCGCCATCGGCGAGGCGTTATCCAGTCCCCAGCGGGTGAAGATGGCCGCGCTGCCCCACAGCAGCACAAAAAGGGCCGTTGTCGCCTGCGAGGCGAGCAGAGAATAGCGAACGTGCATAGCATGCTCCAGAACGTCAAACACAAGGTATCAAGCGTCATACCGGCAGGTAAGCGCCTGCTAAAGACGGCGTTAAGCGCCGAAAACTACCCGGTCTGGAGGGGGAGGCGGTGGGCAGAGCGTGGCGAAGCGATGATGAGGCGCAGACGTCATCCACCCCGCGTCGAAAGCGGCGCCGGGCAAAGTCTCGCTAGAGATGGCGTAATGCGTCATGGAATGCCTCGTGAAATGTTCCTGTCAGCATCCTGGCACAGACCGTTGCGAAGTGACAACTGCCCTTTATGGCTGCTCCATCCCGAGGTTGTTTATTTTTAATCGTAAATAAACGTAAAGGCGGCCTCGGCTTATTCAGCCGTGGTTTTTAATCGGCTATAAAACAAAGCAGTCTGCTTGCTACTTCGAAAATAACGATATGAAGCCAAAACTGACGCATGCTCTCTTTTTAATTCCTTTTTTGTTGTTGGCAGGATGCTCCTCCTCACCGAAACAGGCAAAGAACACAAAATCTCATGCGGATATGACCATTGACGGCGGATCGGACGATCTGATCCCGGTGGTAGCGGCCCTGCATGATCAGATGCACACCTGGCAGGGAACCCCCTATGAATGGGGCGGTACTGAACAAAGCGGCGTCGACTGCTCGGGTTTCGTCTGGCGCACGCTGAAGGATCGCTTTAACCTGCCGATGGAGCGGATCACCACCCGCGAGCTGCTGCACATGGGCGTGCGGGTCAATAAGCGGGATTTACGTCCCGGCGATCTGGTGTTCTTCCGCACCCGGGCCGGGATGCACGTTGGCTTTTACGATACCGATCATAATTTCCTTCACGCCTCGAGCAGCCAGGGCGTGATGCGCTCTTCGCTGGACAACCCTTACTGGGAATCGGCGTTCTATCAGGCGCGTCGTCTGCCGAAGGAGTATAACGCGCAGATCACCATGAACAGCGACACCCTGCATCTGGCGAAGAATCGCCGCTAAAAAAAAGCCGCAGCCAGGGCTGCGGCGGGTGGTTCTGCGGTTAATCAGAACTGGTAGGTCATACCCAGCGCGACGATGTCGTCATCGTTGATGCCGAGTTTGTTATCGCTTTTCAGCTGGTTGATTTTGTAATCCACGAAGGCGTTCATGTTTTTGTTGAAGTAGTAGGTCAGGCCCACGTCAATGTAGTTAACCAGATCCTCACTCCCCACCCCTTCGATATCCTTCCCTTTCGACAGCACATAGCCGAGGGACGGACGCAGACCGAAGTCGAACTGATACTGCGCCACCGCTTCAAAGTTCTGCGCTTTGTTGGCAAAGCCGCCGCTGATCGGGGTCATTTTGCGGGTTTCAGAGTACATGGTCGCCAGGTAGATATTGTTGGCGTCATATTTCAGGCCGGTCGCCCAGGCTTCCGCTTTCGAACCCTGGCCGCGGGCCAGCAGGTTCTGATCGTTGGTACGGTCGGAGCTGGTGTAGGCTGCGCTGACGGCGAAGTCGCTGCCGCCGAAATCATAGCTTAACGAGGTGCCGACGCCGTCGCCGTTCTGTTTCTTCGCTTCACGGCCTTCGTTTTTACCCTGGTACTGCAGGGTCAGATCCAGGCCATCCACCAGACCGAAGAAGTCGGTGTTGCGGTAGGTCGCCAGGCCGCTGGCGCGCTTGGTCATAAAGTTATCGGTCTGGGCAGAGGAATCGCCGCCGAATTCCGGGAACATATCGGTCCAGGCTTCCACGTCGTACAGGGCGCCAAGGTTACGACCGTAATCGAAGGAGCCGTAGTTCTTCAGCTTCACGCCGGCGAACGCCAGACGGGTTTTCTGACTGGAGTCGCTCTCGGTTTTGTTACCGGAGAATTCAGATTCCCAACGGCCATAGCCGGTCAGGTCGTCGTTAATCTGCGTTTCGCCTTTAATACCGAAACGCACGTAGGTCTGATCGCCATCCTTGCTGTCATAGTCGCTGAAATAGTGCATGGCTTTGATCTTGCCGTACACATCCAGCTTGTTCGCGTTCTTATTATAAACTTCCGCTGCCTGCGTCGCTGTTGAAGCCACAAAGCCCATCATCATTAATGCCAGAGTACTCTTTTTCATTATTCAGTCCTGGTGATTTATTTATACGCGCTATTCAATTGCGGGCGCTCGCCCATCAAAAACTGGAGGTTTTTTAACGCCGGGATATTAAATATTTATGACAAGATGGAACTTTTTATAAAAAAGGGTATTTAAATGTATCTGACATATTTTTGTCACATTCCCTCTCCAGAATGCCCGATCCCGCGCAATAAAATGGCGCGCCCGCCGCCCCGGGTGTTGGCAAGCGGGCCGACTCCTGCTACAACATCAGCTCGATATCGATATTCCTTTTGAACGGCAGAGAATCATGAGTGAAAGCCAGACGCTGGTGGTAAAACTGGGCACCAGTGTTTTAACAGGCGGGTCCCGTCGCCTGAACCGCGCCCATATCGTCGAGCTTGTGCGCCAGTGCGCACAGTTGCACGCCATGGGACACCGTATTGTCATCGTGACCTCCGGGGCCATTGCCGCCGGGCGCGAGCACCTTGGTTACCCGGAACTGCCCGCCACCATCGCCTCCAAGCAGCTGCTGGCGGCGGTGGGACAAAGCCGTCTGATCCAGCTGTGGGAACAGCTGTTTTCTATCTATGGCATTCACGTTGGCCAGATGCTGCTGACCCGCGCCGACATGGAAGACAGAGAACGGTTCCTCAACGCCCGCGACACTCTGCGCGCGCTGCTGGATAACAGCATCGTCCCGGTCATTAACGAAAACGACGCCGTCGCCACCGCGGAAATCAAAGTGGGCGATAACGACAATCTCTCCGCGCTGGCCGCGATCCTCGCCGGGGCGGATAAGCTGCTGCTGTTAACCGACCAGCCAGGCCTGTTCACCGCCGACCCGCGCAGCAACCCGCAGGCGGAGCTGATTAAAGACGTCTACGGCATCGACGACGCGCTGCGCGCCATCGCCGGCGATAGCGTCTCCGGACTTGGCACCGGCGGCATGGGCACCAAGCTGCAGGCCGCGGACGTCGCCTGCCGGGCGGGGATTGATACCATCATCGCCGCCGGGAACCGCCCGGACGTCATCGGCCATGCGATGGCAGGCCTGCCGGTAGGTACCTGCTTCCACGCCCAGGAGTCTCCGCTGGAGAACCGTAAGCGCTGGATCTTCGGCGCGCCGCCAGCGGGGGAAATCACCGTCGATGCGGGCGCGACCCAGGCGATCCTCGAAAGAGGCAGCTCGCTGTTGCCAAAAGGGATCAAAATCGTCAGCGGCAACTTCTCCCGCGGCGAAGTGATCCGCATCCGCAATAGCGAAGGACGCGACATCGCTCACGGCGTCAGCCGCTACAACAGCGATGCGCTGCGCCTTATCGCCGGCCAGCACTCGCAGCAAATCGATGCCATTCTGGGCTATGAATACGGCCCGGTGGCCGTCCACCGCGATGATATGATCATCCGTTAAGGAGCTGAAAATGCTGGAACAAATGGGCATTGCCGCCAAAGCGGCCTCCTGGCAGCTGGCGTTACTCTCCAGCCGGGAAAAGAATCAGGTACTGGAAAAGATCGCCGATTATCTGGAAGCGCAGACCGACGATATTCTGCGCGCCAACGCGGAAGATTTAGCCGAAGCTCGCGCCAATGGCCTGAGTGAAGCGATGCTCGATCGCCTCGCGCTGACCCCGGCGCGTCTGAGCGGCATCGCCAGCGATGTGCGCCAGGTGTGCAATCTGGCCGATCCGGTCGGCCAGGTGATCGACGGCGGGCTGCTGGACAGCGGTCTGCGTATTGAACGTCGCCGCGTCCCGCTGGGGGTGATTGGCGTGATTTATGAAGCGCGTCCTAACGTGACGGTCGACGTCGCCTCCCTGTGTCTGAAAACCGGCAACGCGGCGATCCTGCGCGGCGGGAAAGAGACCTGGCGCACCAACGCCGCCACGGTGAAGGTGATCCAGCAGGCGCTGCAGGAGTGCGGTCTGCCGGCCGCCGCGGTACAGGCTATCGAGAGCCCGGATCGCGCGCTGGTGGGCGAAATGCTGAAGATGGATAAATACATCGATATGCTGATCCCTCGCGGCGGCGCGGGCCTGCACAAGCTATGCCGTGAGCAGTCAACGATCCCGGTGATCACCGGTGGGATTGGCGTGTGCCATATCTTCGTGGATGAAACCGCCGAGATCGCCCCCGCGCTGAAGATCATCGTCAACGCCAAGACCCAGCGGCCGAGCACCTGCAATACCGTGGAAACGCTGCTGGTGCACCGCAACATCGCCGATACCTTCCTGCCGGCGTTGAGCAAGCAGATGGCCGAGAGCGGCGTCACCCTGCACGCCGCCCCTTCCGCCCTCCCCGCGCTGCAAAACGGCCCAGCGAAGGTCGAGCCGGTGAAAGCGGAGCAGTATGACGACGAGTATCTGTCGCTGGATCTGAACGTCAAAGTGGTGGCTGATATGGACGAGGCTATCGCCCATATCCGCGAACATGGCACCCAGCACTCCGACGCCATCCTGACCCGCACCCTGCGTAACGCCAACCGCTTTATCAATGAAGTGGACTCTTCCGCGGTATATGTGAACGCCTCCACGCGCTTCACCGACGGCGGCCAGTTCGGCCTCGGCGCGGAAGTGGCGGTCAGCACCCAGAAGCTGCACGCCCGCGGCCCGATGGGGCTGGAAGCGTTAACCACCTATAAGTGGATTGGTTTCGGCGACGATACCATTCGTGCGTAAATGAGAACGGGCGATGCAAAAATAGGCAGTTGATTCCACTGGCTATTGACGCATCGCCCGCTAAGTTCTAACCTTTTGCCTCGTGATTCACGCTCGTGAACACCTCTTGCAGGGCCGATATAGCTCAGTTGGTAGAGCAGCGCATTCGTAATGCGAAGGTCGTAGGTTCGACTCCTATTATCGGCACCATTCTAACGTCTCCCCAAGTCTACTAAAGTTCACTGAAACCCCTTATACTCTGCGCTTTACAGCCCCTTTTAGTATTTCTACGTCTACTAAAGTTCCCTGAAATCTACATTCGTTTGGGGGTACTTATGGGGGTATATGCTGTTCGGTCTAGAGGAGGTACCCCCAAATGAAACTAAACGCCCGGCAGGTGGACACCGCCAAACCTAAAGATAAGCCTTACAAGCTGGCTGATGGTGGTGGTTTGTATCTCCTGATTAAACCTAATGGCGGCAAATACTGGCGGCTCAAGTATCGTGTAGCCGGCAAAGAGAAGCTGTTAGCGCTGGGTGTGTATCCTGAAGTCACATTGGCCGATGCTCGGGCAAAACGTGAAGAAGCCAAAAGGGGTATCGCTGGGGGTATCGATCCTATGGAAGCGAAACGGGAAGAGAAGATCGCCCGTGAAACGCAGTTAAACAACACCTTCAAAGATATTGCCCTTGAGTGGCACAGCAGCAAACTAAAAAAATGGTCTGCTGGGTATGCTTCAGACATCCTGGAGGCTTTCAACAAAGATGTGTTCCCTTACATTGGCAAAAAACCAATAGCCGATATCAAACCGCTTGAACTGTTGAATGTGCTGCGGCGCATTGAGGGGCGCGGCGCTACAGAAAAGGCCAAAAAAGTTAGGCAGCGCTGCGGGGAAGTTTTCCGTTACGCAATAGTCACCGGGCGTGCTGAGTATAACCCCGCTCCGGATCTCACCAGCGCCATGCAAGGGCATGAGTCCAATCATTATCCTTTCCTCACACCGAAAGAATTGCCTGATTTCTTCAAGGCGTTGTCAGGATATACAGGAAGCGCGTTAGTAGTTTTGGCTGCTCGTCTGCTGATTATCACCGGCTTGCGTACCGGCGAACTCCGCGGGGCATTTTGGGATGAAATCAATATCAGTAAGGCGGTTTGGGAAATACCAGCCTCACGCATGAAAATGCGTCGCCCTCATGTGGTACCGTTGTCCAGGCAAGCTCTTACGCTTATTGGCCAGCTCCAAGAGCTAACAGGCAATTACCCGCTTATGTTCCCTGGCCGTAACGATCCGCGAAAAACAATGAGTGAAGCCAGCATAAACCAAGTCTTTAAGCGTATTGGCTATGACGGAAAAGTCACCGGGCACGGTTTCCGGCACACCATGAGTACCATCCTGCACGAACAGGGCTACAACACCGCGTGGATAGAAACGCAGCTGGCACACGTCGACAAAAACTCTATTCGAGGAACGTACAACCACGCTCAGTACATAGACGGCCGGCGAGAAATGCTTCAGTGGTATGCCGACTATATGGAAGCGTTGGATAACGGTGAAAATGTAGTGCATGGAACATTCGGGAAAAGCGCTTAACTGTATGTATAGACAGTGCTAATTGACAGTAGTAGACTTCTGTAGACTATCGTTAGCAGGAAGCTTTTATGCGAGAAAACATCCTCAACATGCCCCATCATCTTCGCCGACAACGTGTGGTCACTGCTGAACAGGCTGCAATGGCTATGGCCGGTGTGTATCGTTTTGCATGCTTAAGAGAATTTGATAAAAGTTATGACCCCGAAAGATACAACATGGCTTGTAGCTATTTTCGTATCATTCAAGCGGCTCTTAACAAAGAGCTAAGCCCGAAAACTGTTTGGACTGATATCGGCGGTAATTTTGTCAACGCTGAGTTTTACGCTGAAGATATTTGGTCCTGGGCAATCAAAGAGCTATCTGCTGAAGATGTATGGTATGGCTGTGAGGAAGAAAATGCAGCTCATGCTAATGAACATGTTCCTGGGGTATGGGGCGAGTTCGCTGGCAAAGACACTGCTTTGAAATTGATCGCTGGTATGGCGATTGCGCTTGAAAAAGCGGGTGGAAAATATGTTCGCGGTAAGAAATTGAACAAATCCGAAGTTGCCAGAAGTGCCTCAAGAATCATATTGGAGCATGGCGATGGCATCGATGTGACTGATAAGGCATTGACTATGCTAATTGATGAAGCTCTGAACACGTACGCTTCCAAATAGCCCGTAAGGATTTCCAAAAAGACGATCTACAGGTTCTAAAACTTCTGGCCGTACTTCTGTTTCCGTGGAAGAGCTGCTTCCAACTGATTTACTGTGACTTCCACAACTACCCTCTTGTTTTTGCTGAAATATACCTCGTAGACCACATTAGACTTCGAGAGGTATATATGTCCCAATCCCTTATCCGCTTACCTGAAGTTCAGCGTGGAACCGGCTATAGCAAGGCTTGGATCTATCGACTCATGGCTGAGCAACGTTTCCCCTCATCCATAAAAATTGGTTCTCGAGCAATTGCTTTCATTGAAAGCGAAATTGATGAATGGATTAGTGAGCGCATTGAATCGTCACGCAGCCAAACGAACTGAGATTCCGTGAGCTGAGATAATTTGCGAGAGTTTGCACTTCAGATCTCGCAGAATAAGTTCGTCGCGACAGCTCACTAAAAAATTCAAAAAGGTTAATGCCATGAAGAACAATTATGCCCGTCTGGGGCAGGGCTTCGCTCACCCTAAAAACTCCTTGCCTTGTTATTCAACTGAAGGGTATGCTTTAAAAGCACCAGCAAAATCTGGTGTCAGGATTGGCGTCCTGAATGACTGTATGGCGACACATGACGCGCCAAGCGTCTTTTTTTGTGCCGTTGATCCGTCTCACCTATTTTCACGCGTTGTGGTTCAAAACCGCTCTGCTAGCAAAATTATGGTGGGCTGGGTGGGGGCGGAGAAATCCGCGCCGGAGTCCATACAGTCCGGTTACGCCAACCCTGCTCAGTCCACCACCAGTGAAATTGGCGTTTCCGGTGGTGGTTATCTAGACCACTGTATGGAGGCTGCCACATGGCTACTACCCCAACCCAAAAACTGCCCAAATTCACCTGGCTTTTCCTCGGTACGCCGAAAGGCCGGACCTGTACTCCCGTTGTTATCCGCATCGTTGCCGACAGTGAGCAAGAAGCCCGCGAGTTTTATTCCCGCTGGGATCTTATCTTTGCCGCCAAAATTCGCTCTGAATGTTCGCTTTATCAATACAGTAGCGGCGCGTTTGAACTGGATGTTGCGAAACTGGGAGGTAGCCATGTTTAACCTCCAGACCCTGACAGCTAAAGCCCGCGAGCTGCGCGGCAACGTGGTAAAAGCCACTACCACGAAAGGCACCCGCACCATGACCCCCGTTTACGAACGGGAAGAGCAGCGCAAACTGCGCGAACGCATCCAGCAGACCCAGCCGGAGTGGGTTTTACTCTGGTGGGATATTGCGACCGTAACCGGCTGGCGTACCAGCGACGTGTGCAACTTCCGTTACTCCTGCATCAACTGGGAAACCGGCATTGCAACAATCATCGTGGCGAAGCAGACCAAAGCAGCGGAAGCCAGAGCGACCCGGAAGGGGATCGAGATTGTTCGCCAGCAGCGCAAGGACGCTGCCCGGCTTGCTGGCGATCACATTGGGTACATGCACTGGGATAGCGTGAGCTGCGACGAGCTGGCCGCCGGCATGACGGAAGAAGAACAGGCGATTGTGTTTGAGCTGGTGGCAAAGGCTGAAGTGAAGCACGACACCAAACAGCTGCCGCCGGGCATCATCAAACGACTGCGGGAACGCATGGAGCGCAATCTTATCGGTGACGACCTGGTATTTTCCCGCAGCCAGATTGAAAGTAACCGTTGCCAGTCTCTGGAAGGTAGCGTTAGCCGTCAGACGATCTGGAAGAAACTGCACAACGTCATGGTGTGGTTTACCCGCGTAGTAAACACGCGTCTGCGCCTGAGCGCCTATTCCAGCCGCAAAATTGCCGCCTTTAATCTCATGTCCGCCGGCGGCGAACAGGGCTTGCTGGTCGCCTCTGAAATGCTCGGACACAGTAACCCGGCAATCACCCGGACTTATCTCCAGCTGGGGAGCAAGGCCGCGGCTATCCAGACACGCCTCGCTATGGAGGTGAATGCATGACAAAGCCAACTCAAAACGAATCCATTGCCATGCTGACGACCAGCGCAGGCCAGGCGCTTGAATACAGCCGTCAGGCGCTTGCCGTTCTCGATATGTGGATAAACACCCTGGCGCCGGATGATGAAATGGAAAGCTTTCGTGTCGCAGCGGTTCACAGCCTGGTCAGTCAGGCATCGGAATATCTGGTGAAAGTCAGGGAGGTCAGACCATGACCGCTATTTATAATCTGGTGCGCTGTAGCGATGGCAAAACTGTATTCAGTTTTCCGGCCGGCGGCCGCTATCTGGTGGACACGTCGAACGGGTTGCAGTCGATGCGCCCCCTTATGGACGACGAGATCCTTTTCACGGTGGAGAGTGCCGCGCGCTTTCTGAAGAAGATTGGTTATCAGGTAATCCCGCCAGCGGCGTGAGGTAAAAAATATGACGATTAAAATTTCCGGCTTAGCTGCTGGTGGCCGCGCTCACCCTGAAATCAGGCCGGGCGATAAATGGAAGGACAGCCGGGGCAGCATCGTAATTATCGAAAGTTACCGATTCGACAGAGTGACATATTGCCGCGAGGGGTACTCCTCACCATGTTTTTGCACGCCAGAAAGACTGGTGCGGGAATTTGAATTTGTATCTTCCGCGCCGGTCGCCGGCGAAAAAGATATCGATCGAATTATGCGGGTGCAGGGCATCGAACGAATTCGGGTTATGCGGGAAATCATCAGGGAGCGAGGGAACAGAAAATGAAGAATGCACCAAACCTTAAAAAGCAGCCGGCGGATCTCATGGAGGAGTCAATTATCTTTGCCGGCGCTGATGCCTGGACGTTCGCCAAAGCATGGCAGGAAATGAACCCGATTGGCGACACGGTGCCGCCGGTTGTGCTGGATAAAAAGCAGCTGGCGGAGCTGGAGAATATCCGCATTGTGGATGATGGCCGGCTCTATGCCCGGGTTTGCCGTGGCGGGCATCTGACCGAACGGCAGATAACCATTCTCGCTACAAAGCTGGCGGTGGCCGGCGTGGAGCGCGCGCAATTCTACTCTGAAGGTTATCAGCTTCTGGAGGACTGGACGCCACAGCTGCCGCGCCTCAAAGCCGATGCGGAAGCCGGCAAAAGCATGGTGATCGGCAAACCGCTGACGGATGTAAACCTTCGCGACCTGGCTGATAACGAAAAGGCGCTCATACTGGCCGCGCGTTACACCGGTATTGCGATCCATGAAAACAGCGAAGGCGTGTACGTCTACCGTGCCGGCATCTGGGAGAAAACGTCTTTGCTCGAGCTGAGCCGCGAAATGGTGGCTATCTACAACGAGAACAAAACTAACTTCAGCAAGCGCGCGATCAACAACGTTATCGACGCCCTGAAAATCGTTATCCCGGTAATGGGGGAGCCGCGGCGCAGCCTGATCCCCTTTGCAAACGGCGTCTACGATATGGAAACCGGCATTTTCTCCGAACACAGCCAGGACAACTGGCTAACCAATCATAACGGCGTGACCTACACGCCAGCGGTACCAAGCGAAAACCTTCGTGACCACGCGCCGAACTTCCATAAATGGCTAAGTTACGCATCAGATAGAGACGCAATTAAGATGCAGCGCATCGCTGCAGCGCTCTTTATGGTGCTGGCGAACCGGTACGACTGGCAGCTGTTCCTCGAGATAACCGGTGAGGGCGGTAGCGGGAAAAGTGTCTTTACTCATATCGCTACGATGCTGGCCGGTGCGCATAACACCGCCAGCGGGAACATGGCGGCGCTCGACAGCGCGCGCGGGCGGGCGCAGTTCGTCGGGAAAAGCATGATAACGCTTCCTGATCAGCCCAAATATTCAGGAGAGGGCACCGGGATAAAAGCGATAACCGGCGGGGATGCCGTGGAGATCGACCCGAAACACGAGCACCAGTACACCGCCGTTTTGCGGGCGGTGGTTGTGGCCACGAACAACACGCCGATGATTTTCACCGAACGTGCCGGCGGCGTTTCCCGGCGACGCGTAATTTTCCAGTTTAACCGGCGCGTCAGCGAGGAGGATAAAGATCCCGACCTGGCAGAAAAGATATCCGCTGAAATTCCGGTGGTGGTTCGTCGGCTGCTGGCGAACTTTGCGAACCCGGAAAAAGCGCGGGCGCTGCTGCTGGAGCAACGGAACAGCGAAGAAGCACTGGAGGTGAAGCAGAAAACGGATCCGCTTTATGCCTTCTGCGCGCATCTTGAGCGGCTGGCTGATTGTGCGGGAATGATGGTAGGAAACCGCAATCCGCCTCACTATCCGCGAATTTATCTCTATCACGCTTACCTGGCATTCCTGGAAGCCAACGGTTTCGACAAGCCGCTGACGCTGAATAAATTCGCAGAGGGGATGGAAAGCGCGATGAGGGAGTTTAATCACGAGTACCGTAAGGAACGGAGAGCCCGTGGCATGGTGACCAACGTTGAACTTTCAGAGAGTGCGGAAGACTGGTTACCTCAGACGCATCCTGTAGCCGGTCATAAAGAATGAAGTTCAGATAAATATGGAGAAAGGTATACATGGTATACATCGAGAGAATAATTTATATATAAATCAGTGAAATAAACCATGTATACCTTGTTTTCAGGTATACACAGGGTGTACATGGTGTTCATTCTCTCATTAACCATCTGATCGTTTATTAAACAGAATGATGTATACCGTGTAGACCTGAAATCCCAAAATGTAGGCTGGTGTTCATAGGTTAATATTATGTTTTATAAGCAATTTATAGCCTTTATGAACACCATGTATACCTTGAGGGCAAATTCTTTAAAACGCATCCATTCATTTCACGTTGTGCATCCCCTCGATTTCATTACCATCATTTCATTACTTGCAATGATTGTTGTGATTGTTGTGATTGTTGTGATTGTTGCGTTTTTTATCATGTGATAACCAAGGGGGAAGCATGAAAAAGGAACACGTGAAACCCATTCTTCTGAGCGCTGCTCAGGTTGCGGCATTAAAAGCCATCCAGGAGCAGGAACGCCAGAAATCCGGGTTTGGTATCGCACCATCAATCCATGATGTGGCGAGAAAAATATTTGATGTTGGGCTATCCAGAATGGAGGTAAGCCAGTGAGTTACGAAATTAAAATTGGGCAAAGAAGCATTGCTATCACTGATAACGTTTCTGAAGTGGTTGCGCCTAATGAGCAGATGGCGATTCTTTTTAAAGGGATGGCGAATATTTTTGGTGATCTGCGGGCCGTGGCAATGTTAGCTGAGGCGGAAGCCGATGCCGTAGAGGTTATCCGCAATGATCCGGATTTAAACGAAGCAGCAAAAAACCGCCGGGCCAGAGATGCGGCAAATAGAGACACACTCACGGCTTTCACTAGAAGTACGGCGATGATCAGCGAACAAGCTGAAAATATTCTCAATTATCTTAAGACCAAACTGGCCCCAGTTGCTCCGTTGGCCGAGGGTGATGTTGTCGGATTTATGCGAGATAGTGAGCTACGGAATGTATTTCGCTCGCTGGATGGAGCTGCGAAAGAAAAGCTGATGGTAGCAATGTATGCCGGGAATCAGACTGATTTATGTGACGCCCTGCTACGAGGTAACGCCATTTGCTCAGGCGTAACAGATTCTCAGCTGGAGCGACTGACTTTTGCCCGTATCGCCACAGATAACGGAGCCGTTATCAAATCTGTTTCTAACCTGGTAAAAGCCATTAACCGCAACCTGCAGCAAATCATCGCTGTTCGCACATGGTATGCAAATCTGGTATTTGGAAGCAATGACGACCCTCGCGATGTGGCTCCTCGAGTCTCCGGGCTGGCGAATCTGTCCGAGTACATTGATGGTATGGAAAAAATTAATTCCCGACAGGGTAAAGCAGATGATGAAGATGGGAAACAGGCCGCCTGATGGCGGCTTTTTTCTGCCCGGAGGGAAACACACGATGCTATTAAGTAAATCAGCCTACGCCAGGCATATGGGCGTCAGCCGGCAAACTGTTTACGGCTGGATAGCCCGCGGTGAAATTGTAATTTCAGGTGATAAAGTGGATGTCGAAGCATCGCAGGCTAAACAAAATTCTGCTGGTGCTGGCGATCACCAGACTGAAATGACGTGGGCGCAGGTCGCCGCATGGGTATGGAAGCATGACTGCGAGGAAGCGCTGCCGGCTGATATTGATGCTGGCCAGCGTATAGAGGCAGCAGCCGCTGAGCTGGGTTTTGATGTTCAGCACGAGGCCGATGAACAATTGCTGATTCTCTTCCGGCCGGATGAAGAAACCCACAGCTTCTATGGCAAAGACCGTGCAGCAGGCGCTTTACGGTTTCTTCGTTCTGAGCTGGCTTACGTTGCCACAATGCACCCCGATACGCTGGATGACTGGAACAAAACTGGTTTAATGTCACTCTGCCTGCTGGACGGCGAAAAACTGTAAACCCCCCAGCCCCTCAAACTTGACACTTTTTCGCGAGAAACTGGGAAAAGTGTCAACCCAACCTAACGGATCCTGACGCCTGCGAACAGCAGCTAGAGCAGAAGTGTAAAGGGCTGGCGTTGAGATTTGTTGAGCCTTGGCTGTTAGCTTTTGTTAACCCTGATGCTAAGCAGGGCAGGTATCAGCCTGTTATGGTTTGTTATGCCTCACCAGAAAAGTGTCAGCCGCTGCCGCTTCAGAAAACTTCAGGTACACGAACTCGTGAAGGGGAGGTGTTAAACACTCCCCCTTTGCATCCATCCTCGAGCCTCTTTCAGATCGCTGTTCTGGTTTGCCCGGACGCTGGCGTTCAGCTTGAGTTGTCAAAAGTTGTCACCCACCGGCACTGCCAGTGGGCATTTTTGGCAGAACGTGCTCTAAGTTACAGTTGCTTCAGACTGATTTATTAGTCCGTTTCAACCATTTTGGGTTACTCTTCTTCAGGCTACTTGAAGATGCTGTTACTAAACTTCGCGGAACCTTTCGTGTGTGCAGATCGCATCATCTGTTGCACTTGCATAACAAGGGTAGTTTAATAGGATTAACCACTTTTTTCGAAGATGTCACAAAGCAACTAAGAAGTGACAAAGATCACACTTACAATATATTCCATGGAGTAAATATGAGCAGCAGGAATTTCGCTACTAGGATGTCATGTTTTTCATTAGTTTCTGCAATTGAAACGGATCTTCGGGCAGTAATAATTGGAGAACTACCTGATAATTATTCAGATTATTTACCAGCTGATGTTGTTAAAGTGGCCAAAGATAGATACTTAGAACATAACAAAGAAGTCTTCTCAAAAGATGTTGAACTTTTAGAATTACTGGATTTTATTGATTTTTATGATTTAAGTAAAATTTTGCATAAGATTACTGATATTCAAACATTTTCCACGAAAGAAGACTTAAAAAAAATAGCGTATGATTTAGAAAGGCTAAGTGCTTGCAGAAATAGAATCTGTCACTCCAGACCATTAGAACCTAATGATTTCTCTAGTTTGCTCGATTTCTCTAATGAGTTAAAGAATATCGGGAATGTATATGATTGGAAGAATATTCATATTGCATTAAAGAATCTAAATAATCCCGCATATGCTTTATCATTAGAAATTCCTTCATTTTGGCGTGTTAATACAAAAAATATTAGCAATAACCTTCCATTGCCTGAATTTGATGATACAGGCTTCATCGGCAGGGATAAGGATAGGAAGTCAATAACAAAGCTATTAACTTCAAATACTAAAATAATTTCAATTGTCGGGGAGGGGGGCGTCGGTAAGACAGCGCTGGCACAGCGATGTTTATATGATATATTGGAATTGTGTGAACTTGATAGTAACAAGGAACCCAGTTTTGATATCATTGTGTGGGTATCCCTGAAAACTAACCGACTTACATCGAATGGTAGTGGGCAAATAAAAAATGCTATAACTACATGTAGCGGTTTATTCCAAGATATTGCCCTTAACCTTGCCGGGATTTCAAACTCGTCAATGGAGCAAGATTTGGAAGAGATACTTGAATACATGACGCAGTTTAAGGTGTTGCTATGTATAGATAACATGGAAACTATTCAAAACTCGGAGGTTAGAAGTTTTTTAGCTGACATACCTAATAATTCAAAAGTGCTGATCACTACTCGAATCGGTCTTGGAGAAATTGAATATCGATACAAATTAGATAAATTAGATGATAAACCATCTGTTGAACTTATGCGTAATATGTCTAGGTTGCTCAATTTAGATAAATTATATAAAAAGAAAGCTGAAGCTTTAAGTGATCTTTGTCGGATTTTATATAATAACCCTCTTCTAATAAAATGGTATGTCCTTGCGGTTGCTGCGGGAAGTAGTAATTCAGAATTGATAAATAAGAAAACCAGCAACTTCCAAGAGGCTCTTGCTTTTTGTTTTGAAAATCTTTACGACAAGCTTGGCGACGTTGAAAAGGAAGCTATATCTGTAATAGCCTGTATTAGAAAGCCTGTTTCTGCTGTTGAATTAAGGTTTTATCTGAGTGGTATCAACGATACAGCAATTGAAGAAGCCCTACATCAACTACATAATTCAAGTATGTTGATCTCCTCAGAAGATAAGAAATCTCAAGGTGGTCAGGTATATAGTCTAACCGGTGTGGCTGAAGAATATATAAATAGTATAAGGCCAGTTTCAACCGAAACATACAAAAAAGTTAAAGACAAAAGAAGAGAACTTCAGGTAATTGTAGATGAAGCTAACGTACAAAAAAATCATTATAATTATGATTTAAATGTAATTTATTGGACAACCAAAGATGAGAAAATATGCTCTATTTATCTCAAGAAAGCTTTGACGGACGCTAAGAAGGGCGATTTTGAGAATGCTTTAATTAATGTTAATAAAGCGAAACAACTCATGCCTGGATTTTCAGAGTGCAATCGAATTCATAGCTTTATTCTTAAAGATTCGTCCCCATTTCTTGCAGAAACGGAAATGGAAACAGCTATAGATCTCAATCCTAAGTCGGTCATTTCAAGATATGCTTATGCACAATTTTTGATTTCTGAAGATGAGTTTGAAAGAGCAAACGAGCAAATCGATGAGGCTTTGAAAATCGATGGTGAAGATATTGCACTTAAAACTTGTAAGGCATGGCTATTGACTTTAATGGGAGACTATAAACCAGCCTCTTCATTATATGAAGAATTAATTCCATTACAAACGTCTAGGCATCGTAAATTTCGTATCAGTACATATGATCAAGCAAGTTCTTGCTATCGCAGGATGACTGAGGTTTTCCTGAGGGACCATGATTATAATGAAGCTAGAAAAAGTCTACAACGTTCTGTTGAGTTAATTGAGCAAGCTGTCAACTCTGGTGATTATGACCATGGGACAATAGATAAACTCATGAATGTTTTAGACTGCGCAGCTATTTTCAGCAATAAAGCAGGAGACAAAATAATCTTGGGGGATATAATTTCGTTTATTGAAGCGAATGTAGAATCCTTAGATGTTCGTTCAATGCAAGTTTTAAGGAAAGGGCTGGAGTCTTTCATAAAAACCTGTGATTCAATAACTGAGAAAAGAATAGATAGAATTCTTCATTCTTTAATATCAGGAAGCAGTTATAAATCATCTGAAAGAGTTTTAGGAACAATTGATAATACCATTTCCTCGGATAGGGGTGTATCATATGGATTCTTAACAGATGTTGAAAATGTTAGATACTTCTTCCCAAGAAGTGAGTTGAATCCTAGAGATCTTCTTGATGGCGACTCCTCTCAGATGAATGTAACTTTCATTCCTGGTGAAACGGAAAGAGGTAAGTGTGCCTACAGTATTAGAGAGAGAAAATAATCGATTATTTTTCTCCTTTAATTTTAGATTGTAATTTTATGAATATAAGCTCAGCCACTTTTTCTTAAGTGGCTGCATTTAAATTTTTGCTCCCTTCGCAGCACAATTACCTCCAAAATAATTGGAGGTAAAACAGTTTAGTGAGTTGTTTCAGTATTTAGAATAACAACTGATGTTATAAACGCTCTCATTATGAATATCTACATTTTATTCGAGAATCTAGCCTTCAGGTTCATCCATGACTTTGCTTAACTATCCGGCTAATTTGGATGCAGTTTAATACGTCCATGTTGATCCGCCAGGCTACCTGTGTTTAATTTTTCAAAACGTTTCAGATAAGGTAAAACCATCTGATCACATCAAGAACATTCACTAAAGCCTGATGGACAATATCGACCTGCTGGCCCTTGTAAATACTTGTGATATCGGGGAGAACGCGAATGTTATTAATACGATAAGGGTGTTGGGTGACATCCATCATTTCTCCTGCATCAATCTACCAAACATAGTGAAACTCAGCTTCAATATAATTGCCTGGTACTTGCCAGACAGCCCAGCCGTAAACTGCCCTGCATCCTTTCTTAGCGATAGCCTGTTCGACATTGACGAAGCAGTCCATTTCTACCGCTCCTGGAAAAGGAACACTTTAAATTAATACGAGATGAATGCCAGGAACTAGTTTTTGACATAGTCCCAGTGTCTTAGGAGCAGCAAGCTGCGCAGGGAGCGGTTGGCGCGCATAGTATTCCTCTTTTAGAACCAGATGCGAAATTCATGGTAAAACGATAGACTTAAACTGCCAAGCAGGTTACCTTCGCGCGAATCCATTCCGCTTTTCAAAATACAGTTGGCGTCTTCTGTAACTTAGAATTTCAACCAAATATATACTTCGTGAGCGTGTGATGACCACGGCAAAGCTTTTTTGTGATCTGATGGTGGAGCATAAAATCTTAAGGGGGTACTTTTGGGGGTATCTATCAAGGTGCAATATAGATAATTACATATAATTCAATTGGTTGTTTGTGTATGTTTTGTTCCTATTATCGCACCATCTTTTATAATAAAATCATCAAGTTATTATTGCATTGTTTTGCTTTGTTCAACACTAATGTGCAATTTTGCGCGTTGTAGATGTGGCAAAATTGTGGCAAGTACAGTGAGATTGTTTGTGGCTCAATGCAAGGGTATGCTAACGGCACGTGTTACCTAGTAGCTCCCGTCGATCTTGTCTTTTGAGCAATATTTCTACTTCTTGTTACGGACGTTGTCAGGCCTGCACGGTTAGGTTGAAAGGATGTTACTACAACAACATACACAGGCATTCAAACGCGTTTAGTCGTCCATTTGGGAATTTGCATTGACTTGGCTACCCATTCGCATTTTACTTGGACATCTCTAACAAAAATGCAACCAATACCCAGTTAAACTGGAAGGTAGCTTTGAGCGAACTGCGGACATTGCTAACAACGTTCTGTGTAACAGCGGGGCACAGCTCGCGAAATGTTTAATAATTCACCAGTTCTGGCATAATGCAAATACAACGTAATTCATGCAAGGATGACATACATGTTGAACCTTATCGTGGTCGGTAATCCCGATTATTACAGTTTCTTCTCTGACAGTAAGGGTGAAGAGTCTTTTCCAGTTTCCCGACTTTTTGAATCCACCCCTGACTCACTCAGAAAGAAACTGCTCCCCCTGACCAGCAAAACCTATCAGTTTCTTCAGGAACTGCCGGTCATCTTTATGACAGAGCCGGAGTTTGAAGTTGATGAGGAAGGCAATACAGGCGGTTATTACAGTCACATCCGCATTGGGAGAATAAGTAACATCAGAGCAAAAACTATAAACCGGGAAAAAGTTCTCGCTTTTAACTATGACTTAACCGATATTATCGGCAAAAAATTCTTAACCAGTGAAAAAGAATACGTGAAGAAGCTGGAACTGGGCAGCTTCGGACTGAACAGAAATTTCTGGGCAGTCAAAGATATATACGTTAAAGAATTTTTCGAAATATTAGGTATCAGTGTAAAAGCCCCTGAAGCTTCCGCTGCGGTTAAAACCGAAGCACCTGACAATAATGAAGACCTTGAGGTAATTTCGGATATCAATGAATATCTGGAAATCATACTGAATCATCCTCAGGAAAATAATGAAGAGGTGTTTTACCGGGGTCACTCCGACATCAGCTATCAGTTAGAACCTTCGCTGTTCCGCAAGAATACGCAGGGCAACTATCGCTACCGATATCACGAGTCGGATATGATTACCGAGCTGCTGACGGTTCAACCTGCCGAGTTCAGAGATGACCGCTATATGCTGGATAAGCTTGTACGCATGCAACATTACGGCTTACCCACCCGCCTGCTTGACGTCTCAACTAACCCGCTCATCGCACTCTATTTCGCGTGTTCCAAAATCAAACGAGATAAAGATGGAAATGAAATTGATGGCAACGTCATTATATTGACGGCACCCAAAAGTGAAATTAAGTTTTTCGACTCCGATACTGTAAGTTGCATAGCCAATCTTTCCCGGCTTCCATCACGTATCAAAAGCAACCTGAATACCAGCTTGGCGACTCAGGCATTTAATGCCACCGAAGAGTGCGGGCAGTTGCTTCATCTGATCCGTGATGAGAAGTCCTATTTCAAAAACATTATCGATCCGGCACATCTGAGTAAAATCGTTCTAGTTAAAGGGCGGTTCAGCAACGCCCGCATTTCGTCTCAGGCTGGAGCGTTCCTCTTATTTGGCGAAAACGTGGACCTGCCAGAAACGGGGCTAAGTACGCTGAACGTCAGAAAACTGGTGATTAGAAACAAGGAACGCCTGATGCAGCAGCTCAGCCGCTTCGGCATCAACGAAAGCACGGTTTATCCGGGTATAGAGAAAGCTGCAACGGAAATCGCCAAACTCTACGATGGTCGGAGCTGATAACAGATAGGCATACGGTGCCACTGTATGCCTTCCCTGTGCTATCTGGCCGTTAGGCATGAGCGCTGTAGCCCACTCCTGACTGCATGTATATGTGCTGGAAGAGTAAAAAGAAATCTCAAGCGTTTCTAACTTATTGTATTATTTATTGATTACCTTCTTCTCTCTTCGATTTAATTTGCTATTTTGAAGGCTATCACCCCAACTTCCGTTTCTGGCACAGAGCGGACAAGCTCACTGGGCCAAAGGTCTGCTGTGAGCGAGGAGAGGAAGTTCCAGTGTTCTGCAACAGACGAAGGCCCTAATCAATGGATAGCTGGGAATGGTTAATATGCCATTGCTCTAAGTTAAAAGAATCTGTGTGCTCCTGGCTCTGGTAGTCTCAATGAAGATAATATTATCAAGGTGCAGTGATTGTTTTAAATACATCAAAAAAATAAGATGGGAAGCCTTGTAGCATTACTTCAAATCTCTCTGGGTTTTGTCGAATCATGTGTCGGGCGTCAAAACTAACTTGAATAGCACCTTGAGTCGTTCCTTCTGCAAGACACTGGGCAATTACGCGTTCAGCAAATCCCGCTTCAAAAAAGGCAATGCAACTCTGATTCGGAAGTCCATATTTCAATCGCTTCTGAAGAAGATCAACATATTCTCTAAAAACCTCACCCGCCTGTTCTGAAGAGAACGCGAGAAAGGATTCCTTTACCGCTGCGAGCAACAGCGCAAACTCAAAGCCAAATGTTTGTTCACACAGGTCTACAACCACATCAAGATCAAATTTTCTTTGGTTCGCACCATAGGGATAGGATGCACCCAATTTGTCAAGCCGTTGAACGAGAGCTGCAAACGAATCTCCAGCCAGCCACCCCAATGCTAATGTCTTTAGTGCCCCATTAGGAACTGTGTCACTCAACCGTTTTTCATTAGATAAGAGTACTAAAAGCGGCCATAGCACATCAAACAGGTGATCGGCAGAGGTTGCTCCCTCGAGTGCGTTTGCATTTGTAGTGACCCATGATTCGATTGCCAATGCTTGATCAATACCTAACAAAGTCCGCCCGAAACGCTTCTGGATCGCTGTATCTGGAACAAAAAGTTCGATCCTTCGCGCCACAGACTCGAAGATATCTGTCAGGAGTATTTGTTGCTCCTCAGTGGCAAGCGAGTAGGCAAGTGTTTCAGTAACCAATTCTCGAGAGTTGTCCACAAAAGTTTCGGGCTGAACATCACTACGATATGTCATTAAGAAGCTTTCAATTGCTTCAATTATCTTTTTCTTGGATTTAAGTTGTTCGATTAGTGAAGCGACCGAAAAGTTCTGTTTAGGAATATTGATAGGAACGCTCTCTACCCACTTTAAAAGAGTTTCCCAGTCATTGACAATGTAAGTGGCTACTTCAGCAGAGCTTGAAGAGCTTAGAGTAACTGTTCCGAGGTCATTTCGCAGAGGATCGAAAAGAGAAAGCAATGTACTTCCAGTTGGCTCAGCACTATCAGGATTGATTAGATTGATCGTTTCTTGCCAACGGTACGTCTTTGCGAAACGCTCGTCATAGAGACGGGGGTCAGTGAAAATAACAGTACCCTCACCGTACATTCCGGCACGTCCAGCGCGTCCCATGAGATTATGGAAGTCGCGTACTTTGATCGATTCACGCCCCTGCATTGCGCTTGTTACAAGTAGGTATCGAATCGGAAGGTTAACACCCTGTGCAAGTGTCGAGGTGCAGATGATCAATCGAATAAGGCTTTGCCTCATAGCATACTCAATAGCCAGACGAATACCTTGGGGAGTGTTGCCGTGATGAGCAAAAATGCCTAAAGCAGCTGCTTGTGTCAAATATGCATTAGCACCAAAATTACGTTCGAAGAGATAAACAAAGCGACGAATCTCATCAGGGTCACTATGGGCAGAAGGTGGCTCAAGTGAAATTCCACGACGAAAAATATCTTCGGCGGCCTCACGAACAATTTTTGCAGCAGAAGACTTTCTTCCTGTAAAAATAGCAACCCCACCATTTTTCAGCAGGCGTAAACTAAGATATAACGCTATGGAGCCACTCTCCTGAGTAGGGAAAAAACGATCCTTTCTTTCCTTAGGTAATCGAGGCATTTTTTCTGAAACAATAACTCGCGGGACAAAGAATTTCTGATCGCTATCAGAGGCCACATTGAACTGAAGTTGACCATCTTTACCTTTCGGAAGGCTGGCAAAGGCAATGAGTCTACTAGCCTGTAAGGCTCTACTGGAGACAACCTTTGAACCGTCATTTAATAGCCATGCAGCAACAGAAGCAGCATTCTGAATTACTGCTGAAATCAACACGCTCTGGGCATTTTCGTGTAGCATTCGCTTAATGGATGTTAACAGCAGTTCATAAGTTACACCCCGGCTGCCTGTGTCAAACTGATGCCCTTCGTCATAAACTACCAGTCCAGCTTTCTGAACAATGTCTGGCTCTTGTCGAAGTATGTAAAGAAGCTTTTCCGGGGTAAGAATAATGACCTGTGGCTTCGATTCGACCTCTGAGTCAAATATTCCAGATTCCAAATCGAGAAAATCTGATAAGTTAGAAAAATCGAACTCGACATCTGGTTGCAACGCGTCACTGGGTTGATTGACGTCATAGCCATCATCCTTGAATGCCTTTTCAAGATCGTTTGCTATCTCCTGGCATAGTGCCCGGAAGGGAGCGATAACTAAGGCCAATTTCGTACGAGCAGAAAGAAATGCCGACCTAATAATAAGCTCGGTAGCTCTAGATTTCCCGGCGCTCGTCGGCATCTGAACTACTCCTGATATCCCTCTATACAATCCAGCCTCTCCTAGCAAGCGCTGAGATGGCCACATTTCCTTAATTGACATAGAACGCGATAAATATGTCTCCCACTTTTCTTGCGGGAGGTTGCTATAGCGTGGAAGTAATGTCCAAGCAGAATTAGCGATGCGAGTGGCACTAATCGCTCCGAGCAAATCGGCCATAAGTAGGTCATGTGCAGACGCATGGCTATAGGCCCATTCGCGCAATGATTTAATTGCATCATAGGCTTTCTGCCGGCCATTCCGGCCATTCCTGAAGTGTTGGCACAAAACATCCAAAATATCTTTTGCACGTGAAGACTCTAATGTCTCGTTGGTATGCTCCCAAGGCCGATCCATCGCAGTTTTAACTGCTATAGCTAAAGTATCGTGCTTAGGAAAATCTAGTTGGCTCAGTTTAGATAATTGGACTGAAGCATTTCCGGGTACATCGCCAAGATAAAAACCAGCAGCTGCAAGTATGCGAAGATTGAAGGAGAGTTCTTTGTTAAGCAGGGAATCGTCAAAAGCTTGAAGGACTTGAGCTGAAAAAATAACCTCATCCAGTGGGGTTTGGGATTGTGCTTCAATCGAATTGCCGATGGTCTTAGCCACCACTTCGGACGCAAAGTCGCCGACAGTACCAACAGCTAATGGAAACTGCATCTGCAAATCGAGATCATCAGGAAGCTCTATATGGTCTCCTTCAGGAACTCCATACTCAAACATTTTTCCTTTTGATAGCGTAACTGCCGCCGCATATCGAGCACGTTTTTTAGGCTTCATTTTCTGCCCTCCAATAGAGAGCGTGAACAAATTTCATAAGCGATTTAGCATGTATCACAACCAACATAAGGTTTTTAATATTTTCATGCGAAGTGCAGTCTGTAGTTTCAGATATGTGAACAGAATCATAAAGACTTGAACAAAAAACAGCCGCCGCCCCTGTCATTCGTACATAAGGGACATCCAACCCTTCTTGAAAGCGTTCTACCCGATCTGCACCTTCTTCATCTTGACGATCAATTAAACGGCGCTTCATCGCATTAAGGGATTCTGAAATTCGATACACATCCTTTATCGAGTCGATAACGGCGTCTTGCAATCTAGGCTTTGCTTTCTTACCACTGAGTTGTGCTTTCGACTCAAAAGAAATCAAGATATCTTTTGTAGATGGCCGTGATGGGCCTATGCCATCAAACTTAAACGCTAAGACATCTGTTCCCTTTGGGGACTCGTTGCGAACCATTTTGTTGTCATATCGGGTACGTGGAACCCAAAAACCAAAATGGCTTTCAAGTAGATCCGCGATAAGGATTTCAGCAAAATCACCGGAGCGCGTTGCTGGGCCAAAATCTTCAGACTCATCAGGAAACACCAAGTCTCTCAAATACTCGGCTCGCGATTTGTTAGTCCCTCTGCGCAGGCGATCAATTTGGCTATCAAGACAGTAATGCTCACGGAAATGTTTGGCCCATGCGGATAGTACAAGCCCTGCTTCAAGATCGATTTCGAGCTCGTATACCTCTATCTCATTGCCGTCAGAAGTGGTTATGCTATGTTCAGCTTTTTTGAGCCAAGCTGAGTACGGTTGTCCAGCAGTCATTGTAACCATTTTTCCTCTTTCTTAAGCACTCCGTGGCTTAACGCTTTGAGATGCGACGGCGAAATCGACAGTTTGCGGGCATAGTACTCCCTTTGATTTTACTGCTATGAGCTCCGCAGGGTGAATATATTGACGCCTAAGACGGTAAGCCAGGTTATACGAGAAAACAGGCCCTAAATTGTCCATATAAGATGGCATGGAACTGCCGACTTTGGTAGCCGGTCTTACTCGAATGTGATGATGACATCATTGGCATAGCGGTATATTAGTCAACAGAGAACAGGTGTGTAGCAAAGTAAGGGGAAATCAATGGATATCTTAGCGTTAAAAGAATTACTTCGCCCTGTGGTGGGAAACTTGAAAAATCACTGCACTAACGAAAAAATCCCTGATCTCTGTCGTCACTTGGGTCTACCTGTGCCCAAAGAGGAAGGATCCAAGCGCGAGCGCTTGCATGGAGCCTTTGATTTACTCGATGACGCAGATATGCCGGAGTTTGCAAGAACGCTTTTGGCGCAGAAGGTTTTCAATCCAAGCATACGCAACAATATCCAAGACCTCCTATGGGCGGACGAGCCCATCATCGATATACCCAAGCGTCATCGTCGTGAACTGGCAGAAGCTCTGCAACCATTTGAATTATTTGGCCACTGGGAAAATTTCAAGCGTTTATTAAATGATCTGTTTGTTTTTCCGTTGGATTTAAGTGAAATGTTTTCGATTCATGAGACAGGGATTCTTGGCGAAATTCACCGACATTTTGTACGAAATCCTGAAGACGGTGACGTGGCATGGTTATTTGAAAAACTACAGATAGTCGAACTATCAGCTCCACGTTTCCGTAGGTGGCTCGAAGGTTTAGTCTCTGCGGACGTGCAGATCAGTATCGAAAGGCAGTTAGCAAAGGTTGAGGCCGTTAATAAAGTTTTAAGAACCTGTGGAGCTGAGCTTATCCATAGCTCTGATGCTGAAGGCTATCCGGTTTTTAGCCTGATATCGTTGCGGACATTTCGAGGGCGCCCTAAGAACATTATTTTTGCCTCTCTCACCAAACCCGATATTCGCTTGAGTGACTCTCTTAATAACGAAATTGAAATTCTTTCAAACTCCAATGAGGTTTTGATCTATGATCGTCCATTAAGTTCCGAGGGATTGAGTTGGCGAGAACTGCAGGCATGGTGGGCAGATTTTATTTGTGAAGAGAATAGCGAAGAGGCAAAAATTTCGCTTTATCGACGATTGCAGCAAAGTTTGCCTAATTCGTCTCCGCCCCAGAAAAAGTTTTTCAAGGAATTCTTTCGACAATATAGGTCAGCAATTTATGACTTACCTGCATTGCTACCAGAAGTTTGGCTGCACTGGGATCCCAAAACCGTATCTGAGAGGGGCGCTGGTGCATTACTCAATCATCGGATGGATTTTCTTTTGCTAATGCCTGATGGCGGTAGGGTTGTGATCGAAATCGATGGCATTCAACATTACTCAGATGAAACAGGTAGGGCGAGTAGGAGTAAGTATGCAGATTTGGTTGCAGCTGATCGTAGCTTAAAATTGGCAGGTTATGATATTTATCGTTTTGCAGGTGTCGAACTTCATCACGACGATGCTTCATACAAAATAAAGTGCTTTTTTGATGCTTTATTTAAATATCATGGAATAAAAATAAAATTTTAGCTAAATTTTTTAAAAAAAGCACTATATAGGCTTAGAGTGATGGTTTGGGTTCGCCTTCAGGGCGGTGGTCACTTTATTTTATTTGACTCGCTACTCACAGTAGTGATACAAATAAATTTTAGCAATGTCCAGTATTTGCATATAGCAGCCATTCAGATTTGAGACCTGTAGCCTAACACTCCCGAATCTTAGTGGTCAGATTTTATTGGCGATGCTCGACTAATCTGCAAACGGTGAAAAGATAAAATGTAAATGGATAGTCAAATCAAATGTAACTACGCATGCATTAGTATTTTCGACTAATTAGATGTAAGATGTTAACGTCTAATGTAGGATGTTCCATTCAGGCCAGAGTGCCAAAAAAAAGCCCGTTCTTACCAGTCGGGCTTCTTTATGTCAGCTTTCATGTAAGTATCCCGCATAATCGTGCCATTCATATTTAGAAATCATCCGGCAAAATCAATCTGCCAACGATGGAGATCGCTATGCGTAAAGCCCGTCTATCCATGGCTCATAGCACCGTAACGTAAGCGGCGATGAGCAATGCCGTCTTAATAATATTTCGTATCCAGCCCCCCCTGTTCAAACCGTTAATCCAGTAATTTCATCTCCAGCGCCCGGCTCATCGCTTGAGTGCGGCTATTCACTTTAAGCTTCGCGTAGATGTTTTTGATGTGCCATTTGACCGTCTCGGCAGAAATAGCGAGGGAGCGAGCGATTTCTTTGTTCATCTGACCTTCAGCGATCAGCTGTAATATCTGCAACTCTCGCTCGCTGAGTTCCCCATGAATATCGGGGCTTCCACTATTAAACGGTGTTCCATCTGCAGGCGCGCGTTTGCCGGCCCAGGGTTCATGGACTATCCCTTCCTCTGTACAAGCCGAAGAGGATTCATTCATACCGGCAAGCAAAGGTTGCAAGGTATCGCCAGCCTCAAGAAAGAGGCCCTTGAGATGCTGTTGTTCAGCCAGCTGCACGACTGGCTGAAATGTCGTGCGCGCAGCGGCAGTTTTGCCACTGTTCCACAAGGCCAATGACCAGAGCGTACGTAGACGCGCTGCGGTTAACCTGTCCCCCCGGCTTTCCTGATCGTAGACCATCTCAGCCAGTAAAACGCAGGCTTGCGGTGCTTGGCCTCTGGCGAGAAGAAGCCGGCTGCGGCTAAGGGATGCAGACATAACGATGGCGCGTTGGCAGGGATGTTCGGCATCCATTCTGAAGCTGGCGGCCATTTGTTCAAGCTGTCGCTGCAGTTGCTCTGCGCCGGTGAAATTGCCGCGCTGCAGTCGCACCCTCACCTGCTCGGCTAACAACATGGCCTGGAGCCGTTGCCAGCCGCGAGACACCGCAAGACGCTGCGCATGCTCCAGCAATCGCTCGCCCTCATAGGGCATATCGTTATCTAAGGCCTGACGCGCGAGATAGGTATAGCAACGACTCAGCGCGTCGGGTGGACTGAATCGGTCGATGAATTCGAGCCGGTCGGCTAACAGATGCTCGGGCGAGTCACCCCTCTGACATTCATAGGCTATCTCCGCCAGCAGCGGCGCCAGCGTCGCGCCACTGGTCGACTGGGTACCGGTATAACATTCAGCCTGGCGCAACGTTTTCTCTGCATACCACCCGGCTTTTCCCAGATCGCCCTGACAAAGATGGCACTGGGCAATAATAAACGCGCGATAAACCGAAACAAACAGATTATCTAAAGGACTTTCCGGAGAGGGCATATGCTGTTGAACCTCCAGCGCGTCGTGATAGCGCTGGTTAACAACATGGCAATAGCTGAGAATATTGCATATCAGACCATCAACCCAGGTGTCGCCGCAGGGCACTTCGGCCAGCAACGGCTGAACTATAGCCAGACTCTCCGGGATGTTTTCCGCAAAGGCTTCGCAAATTGCCCGCACAACGCGCAATTTACACCAGGTGCTGCGGGTTAAATCCTCACGATGATGAAGTACCATCTGATCGAGGTTATCAAGCAGCTGCCTCGACTCATCAAAGTGGAAATAATGCGCCAGTGCCCAGGCCAGGTTAATTTGCAGGTCAATGCGCGACGGATCGGTGCTGGGCGGCAAATGATGCATCCATGAGATCAGAGTATCGATATCCCCTTCTTCCGCCAGTGACTGAGCGCTTGCGCCGTCCTGCACGGGGCTATGCACCGGCTTGCCTGCGCTGAGCGCATGGCGTACCGCCTCAGACCACAGCTTCTGTTCGACGAACCAATGACTGGCTAATTCATGCAGCTGTTTGCGGTCAATATCGTTGTTCTGCTGCAGCATGGTCCGAAGATTTTCCTGCAACAGAGGATGGTAGCGAAACCAGTAGCCTTGTTCGTCAAGGGCTGACAAAAAAAGGTTGTGTCGCTCAATCCATGCCAGCATCGCTTTACTATCATCACGTCCAGTCACTGCATTGCATAGTTCGGCATTTAACCGACTGAGGAAGGACGTTTTCACCAGGAAATCGAGAACCTCTTCCGGCAGCGGATCCAGTACCACCTCTTTCAGATAGCGGGCAATGGATCGTGTTCCTCCATGCATATTACGCAACAGATGCTCGGGATCATTCTGTAATTCTGCCGACAATGAAGCGATCTTCATGCCCGCGATCCAGCCCTCTGTCACGGACTGTAGCCGCTGTGCATGATGGTTGCTGAGGGGTAGCGCAACCGTGCGGCTAAAATAGTGTTTTGTTTCTTCGAGCGTGAATTGCAGGTCTCGATCATAGATCTCCACCAGTTGGTCCTGGGCCTGCAGCTGGCTCAGCGCAAGATTCGGGTGGAAACGGCTGCCAATGATCAGATGCAAGGCGGCAGGCGCATGCTTGATTAAATACCCCAGCGCTTCATAGACCCCACGATCGTTAATCACGTGGAAGTCGTCGATAATCAGGTACACGTCATGCGGGCAGTAGTGTAGCTGGTTAATGAGCCCGGCCAGCAGTTGCTCGGAGCTGGAGAGCTTCTGCTCTTCCATGTCACGCCAGAAATCGGCGTCCCAGTCAGCATAGAGTGGACGCAATGCTTGCAGCAGATAAGGAATAAACTGCCATACGTCATCATCATCCTCATCGAGGCTCAGCCAGGCAATACGTTCGCCCCGGGCGACCATCTGCTGATGCCATTGCGCCAACAGCGTGGTTTTGCCAAATCCAGCGCCGGCGCAGACGACGCCCAGCCGGCACTGCTGAACGGGACTGAGAAGCTGAAGCAGCCGGGGGCGCTCCAGCAATTGTATTGAGGAGCGAGGCGGGACGAATTTGGTCAGGATTAGCGGCAAGCCTCGCGTCAGCCGCAATGGCCCGGAGACCAGTGAGGGTGATTGGCGACCTTCTAAATCCAATGGCTTCATCCGTGGTGTCTACTCGCTTTGTTTTTTTCAATTGTACGCCAGCCCCCGGGATGACATGGGGCAGCCAAACTTTATTGCTACACAAAATTTAGAAAGTTTGACCTCAAGCATGAAAACCCCCACCTACCCCCCCCATGAAGGTGGCTTCGCACTCCCTTTAACCGCTCGTAGATTCATTGCATGGGTGTGGCCAGGGTTATCCGCCCTGTCTGTTGGCCCCGCCTGGGTGACCTTTATTGAGGAGAATTAAACGATGCTCAGCAAACAGGCGTTATTGCAGGCTTACCGCAAGATGCGGGAGATCAGAACATTTGAAGAGCGGTTGCATCAGGAAAATACCAGCGGTGATATTCCGGGCTTCATTCACCTTTACACCGGTGAGGAGGCCATCGCGGTGGGGGTCTGCGAAAATTTAACGAGCGCAGATTTTATTGGTTCAACACACCGTGGACATGGCCACTGTATTGCTAAAGGTTGCGACATTCACGGCATGATGGCCGAAATATTCGGTAAGGACAGCGGGTTATGTCGCGGTAAGGGCGGGTCGATGCACATTGCCGATCTGTCGAAAGGAATGCTGGGGGCGAACGCTATCGTTGGGGGAGCCCCTCCCCTGGCCATCGGCGCCGCGCTAACGGCAAAGACGCTAAAAACCGGCAACGTCGGTGTCTCTTTTACGGGCGATGGTGGTTCTAATCAGGGCCTGGTCTTTGAAGCCATCAATATGGCCGTCGTGCTCCAGCTTCCAGCCGTCTTTATTTTCGAGAATAACGGTTACGGCGAAGGGACCGGCCATGACTACGCCGTGGGTGGGCGTGATATCGCCCGGCGCGCCGCTGGCTTCGGCCTGCCGGCAGTGACCGTCGATGGCACCGATTTCTTTGCCGTTTATGAGGCAACCTCAGAGGCGGTCAAGCGTGCGCGAGAAGGCGGTGGCCCAAGCGTCATTGAGGCCAAAGCCTTCCGCTGGCATGGTCATTTTGAGGGCGATCCCGCGCTATATCGTGCGGAAGGTGAAGTGCAACGCCTGCGTGAACAACATGATCCGCTGAAGATTTTCACCGCTAAGGTCAAGCAACATATCACCAAGGAAGAACTGGCGGCGATTGACGAGGAAGTAGAAGCCCTGGTCAACGATGCCGTATTGAAGGCCCGCGCCGCTGCCTACCCGGCTCCGGAAGACCTGCTGACAGACGTGTACGTCTCATACTGAGGGTGATAACCATGACAATAAAAACCTATCGTGAAGCGGTCAAGGAAGCCCTGGCTCAGGAAATGGAACGCGATGAACGCGTGGTGCTCATCGGTGAAGACTTGCGTGGCGGTCATGGCGGAAATGCGCCCGAAGAGGCGAAAATAGAAGCCTTTGGCGGTGTGCTGGGTGTCACTAAAGGGCTGTGGACGCAGTTCGGCTCCGATCGGGTGATCGACACGCCCATTACCGAGTCGGCCATCATCGGTATGGCGGCCGGCGCCGCAGCGACGGGTTTGCGGCCGGTCGCGGAATTGATGTTCATGGATTTTTTTGGCGTGAGTCACGATGCGCTGTACAACCAGGCGGCTAAGTTCCGCTACATGTTTGGTGGCAAAGCCAGAGCTCCGCTGGTGATGCGAGGGATGATCGGCGCGGGGTTTTCTGCCGCAGCCCAGCATTCACAGTCACCCTATAATATCTTTGCCACCACGCCTGGACTGAAGGTGGTGGTGCCCTCGACGCCTTATGACGTCAAGGGTTTGTTAATCCAGTCCATTCGCGACGACGACCCGGTGGTATTCTGCGAGCATAAAATGCTGTACGACCTCAAGGGCGAGGTACCGGACGAGATCTATACCATCCCGCTAGGTGTAGCCAACTACACTCGCGAAGGGGAGGACGTCACCATCATTGCGTTGTCGGCAATGGTACATAAAGCAAACCAGGTGGCGGACAAACTGGCCAGAGAGGGGATCTCGGTCGAGGTGGTCGACCCGCGAACCATTTCGCCGCTGGATGAGGAAGGTATTCTGGAATCGGTGGCTTCCACGGGGCGGGTCGTGATAGTCGACGAATCTGCTGCACGCTTCGGTTTTGCTCATGATGTCGCGGCGCTGATTGCGTCTCAGGCATTCCATTTCCTCAAAGCGCCCGTTCTGCTGGTGACGCCGCCACACACGCCGGTCCCGTTCTCCCCTGCTCTCGAAAAACTCTGGATCCCTGGCGTTGAACGTATCGAAGCCGCCGTCCGTCAAGTGCTGGAGGATTAACCTATGAGCGAAATCAAGACGCTTGAAATGCCAAAGTGGGGGCTTTCCATGGAGGAAGGCTTGCTCGCTCGATGGGCAATCCAGGAGGGTGACGATTTCACCAGAGGGCAGGAAATCTGTGAGATTGAAACCAGTAAAATCGTCAATGTGCTGGAGGCACCTTTTGCCGGTACATTACGCCGGATAATCGCCCGAGAGGGTGAGACGCTTCAGGTTGGCGCCGTGCTGGCTCTGGCGGCTGACGCTTCGGTCAGCGATGCTGAACTGGACGAATTTGCTGCCAGTCTGGCGACGGTGAAACCCGCAGCCCCTGACCCGGAGGCTGCCACGCCGGACGTAGCGGCACAGGCAGGCGCTAAGCCACCTTCCGTTGTTTCGCCGCCATCCAACAGTCCGGAGCCCCCTATTGGGCAGACCGTCATTCCCGTCAGTCTGCAAGGCGTGACTGATGTGACTCAGGTTAATGCCACGCCCCATGCGTTACGACTGTCTGCCCGCTGGGGTGTCGACCTGAAAAAGGTCCGCGGCAGCGGGCGCGGGGAACGTATCTCTGTTTCTGATCTGGAAAGCGCGATCGTTGCCGCCGGCGGTCGCCTGGCCTCTCCGACGCCCCCCGTTCGTCCCAGCAAAGCGCCCCGCTCGCATGCCGATGATAGCCAGGTATCGGCCACCCCGCTGGCGCGCCGTCTGGCCGGCAAACTGGGTATCAACTTGCATGACTGCCGAAGCAGCGGTTCACGCGGTCGGGTGAGTCGCGATGATGTGCTGGCTGCGGCGTTGTTGCTCGACGGGCACCCGCCGGTCAGCCCTGTGCAGGAGAGTGCCCCGACACCCTTTGAGAGCATCCCTATGTCCGGTATGCGGCGGGCTATCGCTTCTCGCTTGCAAACCTCTAAGCAACAGTCTCCCCATTTCCGTTTGAGTGTCGAACTCGATCTGGAACGACTGTTAGCGTTTCGTCAGGAAATTAACCGCGAAGTACCCGGCGTCAAGATTTCGGTTAACGACCTGCTGGTGAAGGCTTGTGCCCTGGCGCTGGTGGCCGTGCCAGACGTCAACATCCAGTTTGATGAAGCGACACAAAGTATCCGCCGCTTTGCAGATGCCGATATTTCAGTGGCTGTTGCGCTGCCTGACGGGCTAATTACCCCCATTGTTCGCTCGGCGAACCGGAAATCGATCAGCGACATATCGGCCGAAATTCACGCCCTGGTGACCAGGGCCAAAGCGGGCACGCTGAAGCCGGAAGAGTTCCAGGGGGGGACCTTTAGCCTGTCAAATCTGGGGATGCTCGGCGTCCGGCAGTTTGACGCCATCATCAATCCACCGCAAAGCGCAATCCTCGCCATTGGCGCCGGCGAGGTCCGGGCGGTAGTACGCGACGGGCAAATCGTCGCGCGCCAGCAAATGACGGTATCGCTATCCTGCGATCACCGGGTCATCGATGGCGCGGCAGGTGCGGCTTTTCTCCGGGAACTCAAGCGACTGATTGAAACCCCGACCTTGATGTTTATCCAGGAGACGAGCTATGCACGATAAATACGATGTGCTGATCATCGGCGGGGGTCCTGGGGGATACGTTGCCGCCATCCGTGCCGGCCAGCTAGGGCTTCGTACCGTATTAGTGGAAAAACAACATCTGGGCGGCATCTGCCTGAACTGGGGATGCATTCCAACCAAGGCGCTGCTGCATGGCGCTGAGGTTGCGCACACTATCACCCATGCCAGTCAGCTGGGCATCAGCGTGGGCGAGGTGAACGTCGATCTGCAGAAACTGGTGCAGTTTAGCCGTACCGTATCGCAACAGCTCACCGCTGGGGTTGCGTACCTGTTGAAGAAAAATGGCGTGCAGGTCATTGATGGCACCGCGCGGCTGCGTGGCAAGGGGCAAATAACGGTCGAGGATGCCCAAGGGGAGGCGCGCGATTACCGGGCCGATCACGTGATCCTGGCAACCGGCGCCCGACCACGCGCATTGCCAGGCATAGCGCCAGATGGCGAACATATCTGGACCTATTTCGAGGCGCTGCGGCCTAAGCTTTTACCCAAGTCGCTCTTAATCATCGGTTCAGGGGCGATTGGCGTCGAGTTCGCCAGCCTTTATAACGATCTGGGCTGTAAAGTGACACTGGTCGAGCTAGCGTCGCAGATTTTGCCAGTGGAAGATGCCGAGGTGTCTGCAGCAGTGCGTAAGTCATTCGAAAAACGCGGTATTCAGGTCCATACCCAGACCCTGGTGACGCAAGTACAGCTCACCGATACCGGGGTGCGCTGCACACTAAACAACACCGGCGGCGAATATTCTCAGGATGTCGAACGTGTGCTGCTGGCGGTCGGCGTACAGCCGAATATTGAAGATCTGGGGCTGGAAACGCTGGGCGTTGAGTTAGACCGCGGTTTTATCAAGACGGACGCGGCTTGTCGCACTAACGTATTTGGGCTTTATGCCGTCGGCGATGTAGCCGGCCCGCCGTGTCTGGCGCACAAGGCCAGCCACGAAGGCGTGCTCTGCGTTGAGACCCTGGCCGGTGTCGAAGGCGCCCACCCTCTCGATCGCGACTATGTGCCTGGTTGCACTTATGCCCGGCCCCAGGTTGCCAGTCTGGGCCTGACGGAATCGACGGCCCTGGCCAGGGGACGGCCCGTCAGGATCGGTAAGTTCTCTTATCAGAGCAATGGTAAGGCGCTGGCCAGCGGCGAGACAGAGGGTTTTGTGAAGACGATTTTCGATGCTGAAACCGGCGAGTTGCTGGGCGCGCATATGGTTGGCGCACAGGTCACGGAACAGATCCAGGGCTTTGGCATCGCCCGTCACCTGGAGGCCACAGACGAAAGTCTCCTGTCGATGATCTTTGCGCATCCGACACTTTCCGAAGCGATGCATGAGTCAATCCTCGCGGCCTGCGACCAACCGTTGCATCAATAAAAAATAAGGGAGGCGGTAGCTGCGCGATACGGAGTAAGTTCCCGTTATCCCTCCCGCACTCCCCGGCAGAAGATCCACAACAACGGTTACGGCAGGATCTATTGATCTGAAACGCTAAGCGCCATGCGTAAATTCTGTATGTTTAGCAGACAACCAAACGACAGGAGGAGCGCTCTATGACACAGCACGAAAGGTTTTGCCAGGCCTGCGGAATGCCGATGTCAGCACCCGATGCGCAAGGGGCCAGCGATAAATATTGCGCGTATTGCAGCGACAGCGACGGTAATCTGAAATCCTGGGAAGAGGCCGTATCCGGTCTGGCGGCTTTTCTCGACGCCTGGCAAAAGGTGGGCGTAGCGGAATCACGGAAACGGGCAAAACGTTACCTGACGGCGATGCCTGCCTGGGCGCACAAAGCGGACGAGTAATTTGCCCGGGCGGCTGGAGGAAATCATCCCGGGGACAGACCGCCATGCCGACAACATTGCTATAGCGTTTTCGTACGCCATCCGGACAGGAATAAATGCGCGTTTGGGGATGACGACCTGAAGGCTGGAGCATGCATTGATGCGTTCTTCATGCGGATGAAATAAACGCCTGGCGTTCTCCCCTTGTCCGGATGCGTTATTGCCTGGTTTTTAAGAGGTCGGTTTCTGTATTTAACCCAGAACTTCTCAGGTAATACAACATATTGATGTGATGAATCTCTCATTTCAACGATACCAACTGGACAATAAGTTATCGCGTGTGTTAGTTATTTAATCACGCAAGAGAACAGATTTAATTTAAACAAAAGTTAAACCTTTCTCACTTTGCTAAAAAATTGCATTGATAATGCTTTGGATCCCTGAACCATTATCAAAAGGGTATGTGAACAGAAAGCCCTCAGAGACGCGAGTCTCTGAGGGCTTTTTTTTTGTTTTTTTATCTCAGGAGTAAATAAATGTCTAAAGAACGTCGTCTCTCAAGAATATTCGCAAAAGACGGTAAATCCGTGACCTTAGCGCTGGATGGCTACTATTTTTCCACGAAAACAAATGGTATTGATAATACGATAAATCAGCTCCCTGCTCTGGTAGAACACGGCCTGGATTGCGCGCTCGTCACGTACGGCATGTTGAAGAATTATCGGGAAGCATTGAACAGCGTTCCCGTTGTGTTACGCGTCGACAGCACGGTCAGTATCTTTGACAATACCGTTCCCGATACTACCCCCGTTTTTTCCGTCGAAGATGCGCTTAAAGTCGCTGCCGAGGGCGTGGTCTGCATGACCTTCCCCGGCGCCTTCAATGAAGAAAAAACCCACATTATGGCGATGCAACTCGCACAGGCAGCGGATCGCTGGAATGTACCGCTGATTGTCGAATCGCTCCCGTATGGTTATCCCGTCACCAGCGATGACTCTAACAATCCGGCCATCATCGCTGCATCGGCCCGCGCAGCGGTGGAGCTGGGCGCGGACGTCATCAAAACGCGTTTTACCGGTTCACCAGAGGACCGACTGATCGTTGAAGCTGCTGGCGTGCCGGTGCTTGCCTTAGGAGGGCCAAAAACCGGCATCGACGGTTACTTCAAATTTGTTCAGCACTGTATGCAGATGGGTGCGAAAGGCGTGGCTGTGGGACGAAACATTACCCAGGATCCGCAGCCGGCGAAAGTGGTAGCAGGTCTGAATGCCATCATCCATGAAAACGCAACAGCGGAAGATGCATACAGCCTCTACATGGCTAAATAACATCGGAAATTAATATGATTTCAAATAACACCATCATCCCTTCCATCAGGAAGTATAAATACTTTGAGAAAGCATTATCCTGCCAGTCAGAATATGTGCTGCTATCCGAAGCGAATATCGGCAATCTGCAGTCGCTGATTGGCAAATGCCATCAAAGCGGTAAGAAGGTCCTCGTTCACCTTGAATTACTGGGCGGCTTTAAACCGGATCAGGCGGGGATCAATCTGCTGAAAAATTATTACAAGGTTGATGGTGTTATTTCTTCCAATCTCTCCGCGCTACGCTACGCCAAAAAAGAGGGATTGCTGACCGTATATCGGGTTTTACTTATCGATTCGCGATCGCTTGATCAGTCGCTCGATATTGTTAAACACAGTCCACCGGACGCAATTGAAATCTTACCTGCTGAATATGCCTGCCAGTGTCTGGAGTTGATTAGCCGAAATTTGAAAAGCTTTGATGTGGTATTCATCGCCGGAGGCTTTGTTAAGCGCAAATACCTTGTAGATAAAATATTCCATGCCGGATTTAAAGGGATAACCACCAGCGAGCCCGGCTTATGGTAACCAATAAGGAGTCCACGCGAATGAAAGATGAATACGTCATGGGCATCGACAATGGTGGAACCGTCACCAAGGCAGCCATCTATGACCGTAAAGGACAGGTGCTCGCCATCGCCTCAAAATCCACGCAGATGCTGACACCTCGGGAATTCCACACAGAGCGCAGTATCGATGAGCTGTGGGCCGCGAATGTCGAAGTGATTAAAAAAGCGATTGAGCAATCAGGTATCGACGCCAGCCAGATAAAAGGAGTGGCCGTCACCGGTCATGGTAACGGTCTGTATCTGGTCGACGAAGAAGGTCACCCGGTGCGTAACGGCATTATATCCACCGATAGCCGGGCAAAAGAGTACGTTGAGAGATGGCAACGCTCGCCAGAATTCCTTACCGACATTTTGCCAAAAACGATGCAGTCCATCTGGGCCGGACAACCTGTCGCCCTGCTGGCATGGCTGAAGGATTTCGAGCCCGAGACGCTGCAAAAAGCGCGTTATATTTTTATGGTCAAGGACCTGATCCGTTTTTACCTGACCGGAGAGGCTTTTCTTGAGCTGACCGATATCTCAGGGACCAACCTGATCAACGTACGTGACTGCAAGTATGACGATGAACTACTGGCATGGTGGGAACTTGATGAACTGCGGGACAAATTGCCCCCCATCAAACGCTCAACAGAATGCTGCGGAAAAATCACTGACGACGTGGCCCGTCTGACCGGTTTATGCGCAGGTACGCCGGTTTCTGGCGGGGTGTTTGATATCTCGGCCTCTTCCATTGCCTCGGGGATTAACAGTCTCGATAAGATGGCGATCGTCACCGGCACCTGGAGCATAAACGAATACGTTACCGACCACCCGGTTATTGATAAAGATCTGTTTATGACCTCCATTTATCCCATTGAAGGTAAATGGCTCATCACCGAGGCCAGCCCCACCTCCGCGAGCAACCTGGAGTGGTTTATTAACAACTTTATGGAGAGCGATCGGAAAACCTCCGCCGAACAAGGATCGTCGGTCTATGACCTGTGTAATAAGCTGGTTTCGTCAACGACGCCGGATGAAAGCCACCTGTTGTTCTTTCCGTTCGTGTTTGGCTCTAACACCATTCCCGACGCCTCGGCCGGCTTTATCGGTGTCAACAGCTTCCATAAAAAAGCCCATTTTCTGCGGGCGATTTATGAGGGCGTGGCCTTCAGCCATCTCTACCACACCGAGCGCTTACGCAATATTAACCCGAAGCTAAGCCGCACTATTCGTATTGCTGGCGGCGTCACGAACTCCCCGGTCTGGCTGCAGATATTCGCCGATATCTTCCAGGCCACGCTGGAAATCGTTGACGTCAAAGAGCACGGGACCCTGGGTACCGCGATGACCGCCGCCGTTATGGTGGGCTGGTTTGCGGAGGTATTTTCTGCCTCAAACGACATGGTCCATGTCTCACGCACCGTCTCCCCTAATCCGGAAAACCACCGGGTCTACCAGACCAAATACCAGCTTTATAAAAACCTGTTATCAGAAATGCAGTCGCCGTGGAAAAGCTGCAGCAACTACATCGCGCACTAAGTGAGGAAAAAATGGATCTGAATTTAACGAATCGTACGGCCATCGTGACAGGCGGCGCAACCGGCCTGGGGAGAGAGTTTGTTCTTTCTCTCGCCAAAGAAGGCGTCAATATCTGCTTTACCTATATGCGTGAGGAAGAGCATCCCGAACGGCTGATCGAAACGGTGAAGGCCAGCGCGAACGTAGAGATCATCGCGGTCAAAACCGATCTCTCTGACGAACAGAGCCGGGAAAATCTGTTTGCCACCTGTATCGACAGACTGGGTAAAGCCGACATTCTGGTGAATAACGCCGGGATCTGGCTGAGCGGCTACGTCACCGAGATCAGCCCGCAGGACTGGGATCTGGTGATGAATGTCAATCTGAAAGCCATCTTCCATCTCAGCCAGCTGTTTGTAAATCACTGCCTGCAGCATGACCAGATGGGCAGCATTCTGAATATTACCTCGCAGGCCGCGTTCCACGGCTCCACGACGGGACATGCGCACTACGCGGCAAGTAAGGCCGGCCTGGTCGCCTTTGCTATCTCTCTGGCGCGGGAAGTCGCCAAACAAAAAATCAATGTGAACAATATCGCCGTCGGGATCATGGATACTGCGATGATCCGTAAGAACATTGAGCAAAACCCTGACTATTACGTCAGTCGTATTCCGGTGGGCCGCGTGGCCCAGCCGCAAGAAATTGCCGACATCGGTGTCTTCATGGTTTCTCCTAAGACCAGCTATATGACGGGAGCAACTCTGGACGTTACCGGCGGTATGTTGATGCGTTAATCTAGGGAGAATCATTATGAAATGTCTGGCAATTGCCGATCTGTTTATCAATGCAGCGATGATGGAATCAGGACTGAAAGCGCTCAGGGATAACGGGATTGAAGTAGAAGTACGCGAGTGGTCACATGGCTCCGTTGAGAAACTTCAGGAAGATAATCTGCGGGTTGAACAGGAAGGAGCAGAAGCCGTGGCCTTACCGGAAGCGCTGCTTCAGGGAACGGATGATATTGACATCCTGATCACTCAGTTTGCCCCGGTCAATACTGCGGTGTTCGATAAACTACCAAAGCTGAAATATGTAGGCGTGCTCCGCGGTGGTGTGGAAAACGTGAATCTTCAGGTGGCGAACGCCCGGGGCGTTGAGGTGATGAACACCCCGGGGCGTAACGCTCGCAGCGTCGCCGAATTCACGGTCGGCATGATCCTGGCGGAAATGCGCAATATTGCCCGTTCACACGATGCCCTGCGTGACAAATACTGGCGTAAAGACAGCCCGAACCATCAGGCGATCCCGGAGCTTGGCGGAAAAGTCGTGGGGCTGGTTGGCCTCGGTCATATTGCCCAACTGGTCGCGGGATTTCTCAGCGGCTTTGGCACGGAGATTATCTTTTACGATAAGTACGTTGCAGGCCATGAACGTTATGAGAAAGTCGATTCTCTGGACGAACTGGTACAACGCGCCGACGTTATCTCGTTACATGCTCGCCTGACGCCGGAAACCGAAAATCTGATTAACGCACACCATTTCGCGCTGATGAAGCGCAGTGCCATCATTGTTAACACGGCACGCTCCGGGTTAATCAATGAAAAAGAGATGATTGATGCGCTCAGATCCGGGCAAATCATGGGCGCCGCGCTTGATACCTTTGATGACGAGCCGCTTCCAGACGACAGTGCATTCTATACTCTGAATAACGTGACCATTACGCCGCATATTGCCGGGAGTACCATTGACGCATTCAGTAATTCGCCCAAACTCTTCGCTGAGATCCTTTTAAAGAAACTCAGTTAAATATTAAAAGAACCATTAAAGGTATTAACAGGGCCCAATGGGCACGGGTTTACTCGTGCCCAATTCGCCCGCCTTTTAAGGAATCATTATGGATATTATCAACAGCATTATTAGTCTGGGGGCATCAGTAATGATGCCAGTAATATTCTTTATTATCGCGCTTTGCTTTGGCGTTAAAATCGGTACGGCATTTAAAGCAGGGATGCTGGTAGGCATTGGTTTTGAAGGGGTGGGGCTGGTGATTGGCCTGCTGCTGACAAACCTGGGCCCGGCATCGCAGGCGATGGTTGAGCGTATCGGCCTGCAGTTAACGGTCGTTGATACCGGTTGGCCTACCGCATCGACCATTGGCTGGGGTTCGCCGCTGATGCTGCCCGTCGTGGTGGGCTTTATCGTCATCAACCTGGCCATGCTTCTGTTGAAATTAACCAAAACGGTGAATATCGATATTTTTAACTACTGGATTTTCCTGATCATGGGGTCTGTGGTCTATGCCGGAACGGGAAATTACTGGCTTTCGGTCGGTATTACATTCGCTATTTTTGTGTTGACGCTATTGGCGGCAGATTTAACGGCGCCGTATTTACAAAAAAACTATAATCTTAAAGGGATATCATTCCCCCATCTTACCTGTATAGCTTACGTGCCGTTTGGCATTGCCTGTAATTACATCATTGATAAGATCCCGCTTATCAATAAAATCAATTTCGACCCGGAAAGTATTAATAAAAAATTCGGCGTTTTTGGCGAGCCTCTTACCCTGGGGTTTGTGCTGGGACTGCTGTTGGCCTTCCTGGCTGGATATGACGTTTCCGCGGCCGTTTCACTGGCCATTAAGGTTTCAGCCGCCATGCTGCTGCTGCCTAAAATGATTGAAATTCTGGTGCAGGGATTGTTGATTGTCCGTGATGCCGCTGAAGCAAAACTGAAGGCTAAATTCCCGGGGCGCGATTTTTACATCGGGATGGATACGGCGTTATTGATCGGGGAACCTTCGGTGCTGGCGACCGGTCTGCTGTTAATCCCTATGGCTGTGGTGCTGTCTATCATTCTGCCCGGCAACCGCGTACTGCCCTTTGTCGATCTGGCTTCATTAATGTTCCTGCTGGCAATGGTCACGCCGTTCTGTAAACGAAATATGTTCCGCATGTTCATAACCGGAACCCTGATCGTGACCTGCATCCTGTATGTCGGGACGGACATTTCGCAAGAATACACTCAGGCGGCGGTGAACTCGCATATTCCGGTGCCGGAAGGGATGGCAGAGATCACCAATATCGTCGGCGGCGCCACGACGCCTGTCGGCTGGCTGGCCGTCAAATTTGGCGAGTTTTTTAGCGCCACACCTTAGTACAAGGCCACTCAAGTAAACAGAGGGCAAACTGTTGCCCTCTGTTTCTTCCTCTTATTCTGTGCGCTGAATAGCTGGCTCAGCTAAGCCCCTGGTTTGAACATCTGACCAGCGCGTCCGCCCCCTGCGCGGCGAGGTAGCTCATTTCTTTTGCGCCCCCTCACGTTTTCAACCCAACCTGCTATGCTCCTTCTCTCCCTGTTCTCTGGAGAACTCAATGCTGACCATCTGGGGCCGAAAAACCTCCTCTAACGTGCAGGCGCTGATGTGGTGTATTGGCGAGCTTGGGCTGGACTATCTCCGGTTCGACGTGGGGCATCGCTATGGTGGTACCGACGGCGAAGCGTTTTATCAGCTCAATCCCAATCGCACGGTGCCAGTGCTGCAGGATGGCGATAATCCGCCGCTGTGGGAAACGGGCGCGATCCTTCGCTATTTAGCCAGTCGCTACGCCGATGACGCCTTCTGGCCGGGCGACCTGCTGGCCCGCACTGAGGTTGATCGCTGGGCCGAGTGGTCAAAGCAGAATATCGCCCTCGGCTTTACGGCGCCGGTGTTCTGGCGCGTGGTGCGCACGCCTGCCGCCGAGCGGGATCCGCAGGCCATCGCCGCGGCGGTGACGGCCCTGGAGCAAAAGCTGGCGATTGCCGAGGCACGTCTCGCCGGCAGTCGCTATCTGGTGGGCGATACGTTCACCCTGGCCGACATCCAGTTTGGTCATGTGCTGTACCGCTACTTTGCCATCGATATCACCCGTCGTCCCCTCCCCCATCTTGCGGCGTATTATGCACGGCTAACCGCACGGCCCGCCTTTCGCCAGCACGTCATGGTCAGCTACGACGAACTGAAGGTCTGAAGGTGGTCGGTAGCGCCTCCTGACGCTACCGACATACCGGTTAACGCGCCATCAGGACAAACACGCCCCAGCCGAGATATTCCCGGGTCCAGGTGACGTGGTGTAGCGGCGCAGTGGTCAACTGCTGGCGAACCTCCGGTGCGAAGTCATCGTGCGGATTGGCCTCCAGCCAGCGGCGCATTGTCAGCCATTTCGCCGCTTCATAACGATCCCAGCCCTCCTGGTCGGCCAGCACCATCTCCACCACGTCATAGCCCAGTTCGCCAAAGTGGGCGACCAGCGCCGGTAGCGTCAGGAAGTCATCGGGTGACTGCGCGCCGCAGGCAATCGCCTCTTCTGCCGTGGCCGGACGTTTGCGCCACCATGGCTCGCCGATAAGCAACATGCCGCCTGGGGTAAGGCTCTGCTTCAGCAGCTCGATTGTGCCTGCCACTCCGCCGCCGATCCACGTGGCCCCCACGCAGGCGGCAATATCGCACGACTGGCTGGCGACATATCCGCTGGCATCCTGGTGCACAAAGGTTACCCGGTCGCTTACCCCGAGCTCCTCTGCCCGGGCGGCCGCCTGCTGACTGAACAGCAGGCTCATGTCTACGCCGGTGCCGACGATCTGATGATCGCGCGCCCAGCTACAGAGCATCTCGCCGGAGCCGCTGCCGAGGTCGAGAATGGTGGTGCCCGGCGCCATTCGCAGCGCCCGTCCCAGCGTGGCGTACTTTTCCGGGGTAAAAGGGTTATGGATACGGTGCTCGCTTTCACTGATGGTAAAAATGCGAGGGATATCGATCATGAGGTTTTCTCCTTGAGAGCCATACGCCCGGGCAGCGACCCTGCCCGGGTCGCTATTTCAGCGGTTGTCCGCTTGCGCGCGAACGTTATTCAAACCGGTCGTGTTGATCCGGTACGGCTGGCCGTTCACCGACTTAATCAGCTTTTTGGTTTTGAGCTTTTTGAAGACCGCAAGGGTGCAGTCGCTCAGCAACAGCCCTTCGCGGGTGTAGCATTCAACGGCGGTAATGCGGCCGGAGGTATCGCGGACGTGCGCAATACGGCCACCTTTGGCGAGAACGTGTAAGGTCCGTTGTTCCTGACGGGATAAATTCATACTGAAACCTGTTCATTATCATGTGCGAAAACATGCCTACACCCGCAGGTGTGTGCGTAAGGTTTAAGCGCAGCGATAATCAGTCCGGCCTGGGCAGGTCGGGAAACTGATTATCTGATAATGACATTCTCCAGCATCGAAGCCTCAGTGAGCATTGAAAGGTATTTACCGGCTGAATATTAACACCTTCATCTGGTATGGATATTGTGCAGATTAAAAACTGTGACCGGTATTACGATTTCCCTCGGCCTTATCCCCATTTTTCGCTATCCGCCACCCGCTCTGTTCCGCAACTTTCACCACCACCTTATCCCCCCTCCCGCATTGTTAAATAATTGTTGTCAGATCACAAAATGGAAACAAAAAGGCCATTTCGTACGCATTTTATAAAAATGTAGATATTTTTAATTTATGGCTACGAAATGAACATCACCCTGACCTTACAGCGAGGAACGATCCTGATGAACGCCCTGACCGCAGTAAAACCGACACCCGCGCCGGTAGCCCAGCAATACCCTGGCTTTTCTTTCACCCCTTCCGCCCAGTCGCCGCGCCTGCTGGAGCTCACCTTTTCCGCCGAAACGACCACGCAGTTCCTGCAGCAGGTCGCGCAGTGGCCGGTGCAGGCGCTGGAGTACAAATCTTTCTTACGCTTCCAGGTCGGCAAGATCCTCGACGATCTGTGTGGCAATCAGCTGCAGCCGTTGCTGATCAAAACATTGCTCGATCGCGCGGAAGGCGCGCTGCTTATCAACGGCGAAGGGATCGATCACGTCAGCCAGGCCGAGGAGATGGTCAAGCTGGCCACCGCCGTCGCCCACCTGATTGGTCGTTCCAACTTCGACGCCATGAGCGGTCAGTATTACGCCCGCTTCGTGGTGAAAAATGTCGATAACTCAGACAGCTACCTGCGCCAGCCGCACCGGGTGATGGAGCTGCACAACGACGGCACCTACGTCGAAGAGCAAACCGACTACGTATTAATGATGAAGATCGACGAGCAGAACATGCAGGGCGGCAATTCCCTGCTGCTGCATCTCGACGACTGGGAGCATCTCGACGAATTTTTCCGCGACCCGCTGGCTCGCCGCCCAATGCGCTGGGCCGCGCCGCCGAGCAAAAACGTCAGCAAGGATGTTTTCCACCCGGTGTTCGACGTCGATTCGCTGGGCCGCCCGGTAATGCGCTATATCGACCAGTTCGTCCAGCCGAAAGATTTCGAAGAAGGTACCTGGCTGAGCCGCCTCTCCGACGCGCTGGAGACCAGCAAAAACATCCTTTCTATACCGGTGCCGGTGGGCAAATTTCTGCTCATTAACAACCTGTTCTGGCTGCACGGCCGCGATCGCTTTACGCCGCACCCGGACCTGCGCCGCGAGCTGATGCGCCAGCGCGGCTACTTTGCGTATTCCACGAATCATTACCAGACTCATCAATAAGGGTTTTCAGGCGAAGGAATTGAGCGGATGTATGATTTCGTGATTATCGGCGGCGGCATCATCGGCATGTCGACCGCCATGCAGTTAATTGAGATTTACCCGGACGCCCGCATTGCGCTGCTGGAAAAAGAGGCCGGCCCGGCCTGCCATCAGACTGGCCACAACAGCGGCGTGATCCACGCCGGGGTGTATTACACGCCCGGCAGCCTCAAGGCGCAGTTTTGCCTCGCCGGCAACCGCGCCACCAAGGCCTTTTGCGAGCAGAACGGCATCCGCTATGACGTCTGCGGCAAAATGCTGGTCGCCACCTCACCGCTGGAGATGGAGCGGATGCGCGCCCTGTGGGATCGCACCGCCGCCAACGGCCTGCAGCGCGAGTGGCTAAGCGCCGGGGAGCTACGCGAGCGCGAACCGAACATTACCGGGCTCGGCGGGATCTTCGTCCCTTCCAGCGGCATCGTCAGCTACCGCGAAGTGGCGGCGGCAATGGCGAAGAACTTCGAAGCGAAAGGCGGAACGATCGTCTACAACGCCGAAGTCAGCGCCCTGAAAGAACATGCCAGCGGCGTGGTGATCCGCACCCGCCAGGGCGGAGAATATGAGGCCTCGACGCTGATCGCCTGTTCGGGCTTGATGGCCGATCGGCTGGTAAAAATGCTCGGCGTCGACCCCGGGTTTATCATTTGTCCGTTCCGCGGCGAGTATTTCCAGCTGGCACCGCAGCACAACCAGATCGTCAACCATTTGATCTATCCGATCCCCGATCCGGCGATGCCGTTCCTCGGCGTCCACCTGACCCGCATGATCGACGGCAGCGTCACCGTCGGCCCCAACGCCGTGCTGGCTCTGAAGCGCGAAGGCTACCGCAAGCGCGATATCTCGCTGGCCGATACCCTGGAGATCCTCACCTCGCCCGGCATCCGCCGGGTACTGCAAAACAACCTGCGCTCCGGACTGGGCGAAATGAAGAATTCGCTGTGCAGAAGCGGCTATCTGCGGCTGGTGCAAAAATACTGCCCGAGCCTGATGCTGAGCGATTTACGCCCGTGGCCGGCCGGCGTGCGGGCGCAGGCCGTGTCGCCGCAGGGCAAGCTGATCGACGATTTTCTCTTCGTTACCACCGCGCGTTCGATACATACCTGCAATGCGCCATCGCCAGCGGCCACCTCCGCTATCCCGATCGGCGCGCATATCGTCAGCAAGGTGCAGAGCCTGCTGGCCAGCCAGAGCAATCCCGGACGCACGCTGCGTGCGGCACGTAGCGTGGAGACACTACACGCCGCTTTTACCCGTTAACCCCCCCTGAAGACAGGAAGCAATTATGCAACTCAACGATATGACACTGTTTCGCCAGCAGGCGCTGATCGATGGCCAGTGGCGCGATGCGCCCAACGGCGACGTGATTGCGGTCACCAACCCGGCCAACGGCGAGCAGCTCGGCAGCGTGCCGAAAATGGGCGCCGATGAAACCCGCGAAGCGATTGAAGCCGCCAATCGCGCCCTACCCGCCTGGCGCGCCCTGACCGCCAAAGAGCGGGCGAACATTCTGCGCCGCTGGTTCGATCTTATGATGGAGAACCAGGACGATCTCGCTCGCCTGATGACCCTCGAGCAGGGAAAACCGCTGGCGGAAGCCAAAGGCGAAATCAGCTACGCCGCCTCCTTTATTGAGTGGTTCGCCGAAGAAGGTAAGCGCATCTACGGCGACACCATTCCGGGCCACCAGGCCGACAAGCGCCTGCTGGTGATTAAGCAGCCCATCGGCGTTACCGCCGCCATCACGCCGTGGAACTTCCCGGCGGCGATGATCACCCGCAAAGCGGGCCCGGCGCTGGCCGCCGGCTGCACCATGGTCCTGAAACCGGCCAGCCAGACGCCGTTTTCCGCGCTGGCGCTGGCCGAACTGGCGAATCGCGCCGGGATCCCCGCCGGAGTGTTCAATGTGGTCACCGGCTCCGCCGGCGCGGTCGGCGGCGAACTGACCAGCAACCCGCTGGTGCGCAAGCTCTCCTTTACCGGCTCTACCGAGATTGGCCGCCAGCTGATGGAGCAGTGCGCGAAAGACATCAAAAAAGTCTCCCTGGAGCTGGGCGGCAACGCGCCGTTTATCGTCTTTGACGATGCCGACCTCGATAAAGCCGTCGAGGGGGCGCTGGCGTCGAAGTTCCGCAACGCCGGACAGACCTGCGTCTGCGCCAACCGCCTGTACGTCCAGGACGGGGTGTATGACCGTTTCGCCGAGAAGCTGCAGCAGGCGGTGGAAAAACTGCGCATTGGCGACGGCCTGCAGGACGGCGTCACCACCGGCCCGCTGATCGACGAGAAAGCCGTGGCCAAAGTTGAAGAACACATTGCCGATGCCATCGCCAAAGGCGCGAAGGTGGTCACCGGCGGCAAACCGCACGCCCTGGGCGGCAACTTCTTCCAGCCGACCATCCTGGTCAACGTTCCCGACAGCGCCAAAGTGGCGAAAGAGGAGACCTTCGGCCCGCTGGCCCCGCTGTTCCGCTTTAAAGATGAAGCCGACGTCATTGCCCAGGCCAACGATACCGAGTTCGGTCTCGCCGCCTATTTCTACGCCCGCGATCTGAGCCGCGTCTTCCGCGTCGGCGAAGCGCTGGAGTACGGCATCATCGGCATCAACACCGGCATTATCTCCACCGAAGTCGCGCCGTTCGGCGGCGTCAAGGCCTCCGGCCTCGGCCGCGAAGGGTCGAAGTACGGCATCGAAGATTACTTAGAAATCAAATATATGTGCATTGGCCTTTAACAGGAGCGACGGATGAACAGCAATAAAGCAATGATGGCGCGTCGCAGCGACGCGGTCCCGCGCGGCGTCGGCCAGATCCACCCTATCTTCGCCGAACGCGCGGAGAACTGCCGGGTGTGGGACGTGGAAGGCCGGGAATATCTCGATTTTGCCGGCGGTATCGCGGTGCTCAATACCGGCCACCTGCATCCGCAGGTTGTCGCCGCCGTCGAAGACCAGCTGAAAAAGCTGTCGCATACCTGCTTCCAGGTGCTGGCCTATGAGCCTTATCTGGCGCTGTGCGAAAAGATGAATCAAAAGGTGCCCGGTGATTTCGCCAAGAAAACCCTGCTGGTCACCACCGGGTCGGAAGCGGTGGAGAACGCGGTGAAGATCGCCCGCGCGGCAACCGGGCGCAGCGGCGCTATCGCCTTCACCGGCGCCTATCACGGCCGCACCCATTACACCCTGTCGCTGACCGGCAAAGTGAATCCTTACTCCGCCGGTATGGGCTTAATGCCGGGCCATGTCTATCGCGCCCTCTACCCGTGCGCGCTGCACGGCGTCAGTGATGACGAGGCGATCGCCAGCATCCATCGCATCTTCAAAAACGATGCCGCGTCGGAAGATATCGCCGCCATCATTATTGAGCCGGTGCAGGGTGAAGGCGGGTTCTATGCCGCCTCCCCGGCCTTTATGCAGCGCCTGCGCGCCCTGTGCGACGAGCACGGCATTATTCTCATCGCCGATGAGGTCCAGAGCGGCGCGGGCCGCACCGGTACCCTGTTCGCCATGGAGCAGATGGGCGTCGCGGCGGATATCACCACCTTCGCCAAATCCATCGCCGGCGGTTTCCCGCTGGCGGGCGTCACCGGCCGCGCGGAGGTGATGGACGCCATCGCCCCCGGCGGACTGGGCGGCACCTACGCCGGCAACCCCATCGCCTGCGCCGCCGCCCTGGCGGTATTACAGATTTTCGAGCAGGAGAATCTGCTGGAAAAAGCCAACCAGCTCGGCGACACCCTGCGCCAGGGCCTGCTGGCGATCGCTGAAGATCATCCGGAGATCGGCGACGTGCGCGGTCTGGGGGCGATGATCGCCATTGAGCTGTTTGAAGAGGGCGACCGCAGCAGGCCGAACGCCAGGCTGACGGCGGATATCGTCGCCCGCGCCCGCGACAAAGGCCTGATCCTGCTCTCCTGCGGGCCGTACTACAACGTGCTGCGCATCCTGGTGCCGCTGACCATCGAAAAGGCGCAGATCGAGCAGGGGCTCAAGATCATCGCCGACTGCTTTAGCGAGGCGAAACAGGCATAGAGAAACAGGCATAGAACAGAACACATGCGGAAGCGAAGTACGTTCGTAAGGGAATGAAGACGAGACCTGCAAAACAACAATAATACGCGTGCCCCGGCGCGGGAACGTCGGGGCGCTCTCCCAGGTGACACACTTCGAGAGGGTAAATGATGGGGCAACTGTCGCAATCACAGGATTTAGGGGCGGGGCTGAAGTCGCGCCACGTCACGATGTTATCTATCGCCGGGGTGATCGGCGCGAGTTTATTTGTCGGATCCAGCGTCGCCATTGCCGAGGCAGGCCCGGCGGTGCTGCTGGCCTATCTGTTTGCCGGGCTGCTGGTGGTGATGATTATGCGTATGCTGGCCGAAATGGCGGTCGCCACGCCGGATACCGGCTCCTTTTCCACCTACGCCGATAAAGCCATCGGCCGCTGGGCGGGGTATACCATCGGCTGGCTGTACTGGTGGTTCTGGGTCCTGGTTATTCCGCTGGAAGCCAATATCGCGGCGATTATTCTGCATTCGTGGGTGCCGGGCGTCCCGGTGTGGTTGTTCTCCCTGGTCATCACTCTCGCCCTCACCGGCAGTAACCTGCTGAGCGTCAAGAACTACGGCGAATTCGAGTTCTGGCTGGCGCTGTGCAAAGTGATCGCTATTCTGGCGTTTATCGTACTGGGCGCGGTCGCCATTACCGGCTTTTACCCCTATGCCGAAGTGAGCGGCATTTCGCGGCTGTGGGATCACGGCGGCTTTATGCCGAATGGCTTCGGCGCGGTGCTGAGCGCGATGCTGATCACCATGTTCTCGTTTATGGGCGCGGAGATCGTCACCATCGCCGCCGCCGAATCGGATACCCCGGATAAACATATCGTGCGCGCCACCAACTCGGTGATCTGGCGTATCTCTATTTTTTATCTGTGCTCGATCTTTATCGTCGTCGCCCTCATCCCATGGAATATGCCGGGGCTGAAGAGCATCGGCTCCTACCGCTCGGTGCTCGAGCTGCTGCATATTCCCTATGCCAAGCTGATTATGGACGGCGTGATCCTCCTGTCGGTCACCAGCTGTCTGAACTCGGCGCTGTATACCGCCTCGCGGATGCTCTACTCCCTGAGCCGTCGTGGCGATGCGCCGGCCATTATGGGCCGGACCAACCGCAGCAAAACGCCATACGTGGCGGTGCTGCTCTCTACCGGCGCGGCGTTCCTCACCGTAGTGGTGAACTACTATGCCCCCGCCAAAGTGTTTAAATTTCTCATCGACAGCTCTGGCGCCATCGCCCTGCTGGTCTATCTGGTGATCGCCGTTTCACAACTGCGGATGCGCAAAATCCTTCAGGCGCAAGGCGGCGAGATCCGTCTGAGAATGTGGCTCTATCCGTACCTGACCTGGCTGGTGATCGCCTTTATCACCTTCGTGCTGGTGGTGATGCTGTTTCGTCCGGCGCAGCAGCTGGAGGTGATCTCTACCGGCCTGTTAGCTCTGGGAATTATTTGTACGGTACCGATTATGTCACGCTGGAAAAAGCTGGTATTGTGGCAAAAACTGCCGCTGCAAAATACGCGTTAACCCTGTTCCCGGCGCCCGCCGGGAAGAGTATTCAGGAGTAAGAACATGACCGCCATTCCCCAGGCGACGGCCATTGACGGATACCGTTGGTTAAAAAACGACATCATCCGCGGGGTTTACCACCCCGATGAGAAGCTGCGGATGAGCCTGCTGACGTCGCGCTATGGCCTGGGGGTCGGTCCGCTGCGCGAGGCGCTTTCGCAACTGGTGGCCGAGCGGCTGGTAACGGTGGTCAATCAGAAAGGCTATCGGGTGGCGCCCATGTCGGAACAGGAGCTTCTCGATATCTTCGACGCGCGCGCCAACATGGAGGCCATGCTGGTGCGTCTCGCCATTGAACGCGGCGGCGACGAGTGGGAAGCCGAGCTGCTGGCCCGCACCCATCTGCTCAACAAGCTGGAGTCGTGCGAAGCGAGTGAGCACCTACTCGATGAATGGGACCAGCGCCATCAGGCGTTTCACACCGCCATCGTCGCCGGCTGCGGTTCGCAGTATCTGCTGCAGATGCGCGAACGGCTGTTCGATCTGGCGGCGCGCTACCGCTTCATCTGGCTGCGCACCACCGTGCTGTCGGTGGAGATGCTGGAAGATAAGCATGTCCAGCATCAGACCCTGGTGGACGCTATTCTGGCGCGCGACGCCGAACAGGCCAGCGCGCTGATGCGCGAGCACTTACTTACTCCGATCCCGATTATTCAGCAGGCGATGGCTGGCAAGCTGTCGCCGCAGGCAGGGTGAGTCAGATGGAGGGGTGGAAATTACGGGTATGGCGGCACGCATCTCCACGCCGCACGGGCGTGGAGAAATCGTATCCGTAGATCAATCAGGCTCGCAGGCGAACCGGTTCGCTGAAATCGTCGGCCGGTTCCAGCTTCAGATTAAAGGTGGTCAGCAGCGCTGCCGCGCGCTCGTGAAACTCGCGCAGCGTTTTTTCCAGCCTGTCGCTCACTTCCGGGTCGCCAATGTCGACCGCCTGCCATGATCCTTCCTTATTGAACAGGCCAAACTGGTAGCTATAGGTGAAACGTGACTCTTGTGCTTCCATTTCCATCCACCAGCCCCAGAATTCACGCTTCTCCGGTGCGGGCTTAACATTGACGCAAACTGCCAGGCAATCGAAAAAGAAACGGTTGTCATGGCACTGCTCTTCGCGAATGTAAGGCCCCAGCGCCGTGAATTTCTTGATCAACTTACTTTTCAGGTGTCCACTCGGTAACGTCATTGCGATCTCCTTTAGTGATGCAACTGTTTTACCAAACCAATAGAATTTAGCAATAAATTAACCAAATCTATGATTGATCCAGCGGGCGATCTGTCGCAATGCGTGATCAAAATTGCGATACACCGGGTTAAACGGGATCTCCAGCAGTTTGCCATCGGCAGATGACGAGGTGATTAACCGCGACTCCTCTTCGGGGCTGAACGGATCGTCCTTCCAGAAGCCGGAGAGCATCGGCGTCGGGCAACGGCGCCCCAGCAGTCCCTGGGTTTTTAACGAATAGCGGTTGAGCTCCACGCGTAGCGCTTCATCGGACGCGTCATGCATGCCCAGCCGCGAAGCCAGCACGTCAAGATACATCTCCGGCACGCGCCCCTGATGCAGGGGATCCACCAGCAGACCATGAACGACCGGGCCCAGACAGGCTACAGCCTTCAGCCGCTGCGGCTCCAGATAGCCCAGACGCACCGCGATATTGGCGCCAAAGCGGAAGCCGAAAGCGGCGACCCGGGTATGGTCAATCCACGGCACATTTTCCAGATGGCGCAGCGCGTGCTGATGCAGCAGGCTGGTGTCCTGATTTAGCGTCCATTTTGACGAGAAGCCGATGGAGGGCATATCAATGGTCAGCATGGCAATGCCGAGCGGTGAGAAGTAGTTCTCATACAGGTTGTAATAATCGGTCTGCAGCGAGTCCAGCCCCCCGCACATCAGCACCGTCGGAAACGGCCCCTCGCCTTTCGGCATATGCAAAAAGCCGGTTATCGGCGAGCCGCCAGGGATGGTGAACTCCAGCTCGCGCAGCGAGCCCGGCAGCCGCTGGGCGGCTTCTTCATACGCCCGGTTGGCTAAAGCCTGCGCCTGTTCCGCCAGCTCATCGCCTTTAATATGCGGATAAGCGGCAATGCTATACAGGTTCGAGGCATGCAGCCAGTGGCGGCCGCTCAGCAAAGGATCGGCTTCCTGCCCGGCCTTTTGCTGCCACTGCATGGCTTCTTTCGCCCACTCGAAGATCCAGTTGCCGCCGCGATAGCCGATGACGGTATCGAACAGCTCAGGATCGGTTCGTTCGGCCTCGCTCATCACAATGCGCGCTTGCACATCGAGGATCTCCTGCGGAGTTACGCCGCGCCAGATCCACATCAAACGGTTGATCAGACGGTACCAGTGATCGACGTGATTGCCGCTCAGCGCCGACTGCATCGCCTGGGGTTTTCCGGCAGAAAACCGACGCACCAGCGTAGAAGTTTCGGGATGTTTGAAGCGAGGTTTAAACAGCGTTTCGCTGAGGTTAGCCTGTGACATGTGCAGTCTCCGTCGTAGTGCCACTCCGGATATTGTAACCTGCTAAAGGATAAAAAAAACCACGCCCGGCAAGCCGGGCGTGGTAAATAGCACTGTCCTGAAGAATTAACGACCTGCGATAGGCGGTACAAACACCACGCCCATATCCCACGGCTGTTCAATCCAGGTATCCTGCGGAATATCCACAACGTAATCGTCCACCAGCGGGCGGCCTGCCGGCTTGGCGAAAATGGTGACAAAGTGCGCTTTGGGATACATTTCGCGGATCGCCACGGCGGTACCGCCGGTATCCACCAGATCGTCGATGACGATAAAGCCTTCGCCATCGCCTTCCGCACGTTTCAGCACTTTCAGCTCGCGCTGGTTATCATGGTCGTAGCTGGAGATGCATACGGTATCAACATGACGAATGCCCAGTTCACGCGCCAGTAAGGCTCCCGGTACCAGTCCGCCGCGGCTAACGGCAATAATGCCTTTCCATTGCTCAACCGGCAGCAGACGGCTGGCCAGTTTGCGGGCGTGAATCTGCAACATGTCCCAGGTGACGACGTATTTTTCGCTCATGTGAAGTGTCCCAGCCTGTGTAATACGGCTTAAATAATGTTCGAGGGGGAAAATGGTTGCGCGAGATTATAGAGATCTGACGCACTAAAAACCAGTGTTAAGCGGTTTGCGCAACGCTTTTTGCGTTGTTTACACTACCTGCGGCGGTGGAAAGTGGTATTCTCAACCCCATCGCGCAAGCCCGGGCTTGTTGTGTATTTTAACGCTAACCCTCGTCCTGCAACCGCTGTATGCAGGAGTCTGTAAGGAGACTTACCGTGTCTGAACTGTCTCAACTATCCCCGCAGCCGCTTTGGGATATTTTTGCCAAGATTTGCTCCATCCCGCACCCGTCCTATCACGAAGAACAGCTCGCCGAGCACATTATGGGTTGGGCAAAAGAAAAAGGCTTACATGCGGAACGCGACCAGGTTGGCAACATTCTGATTCGTAAAGGCGCGACTGCCGGTATGGAAAACCGTAAGCCGGTAGCGCTGCAGGCGCACCTCGATATGGTGCCGCAGAAAAATAACGACACCGTCCACGACTTCGTTAAAGATCCGATCCAGCCGTACATTGACGGCGAATGGGTGAAAGCGCGCGGCACCACGCTGGGCGCGGACAACGGTATCGGAATGGCGTCCGCACTGGCGGTACTGGCCGATGATAGCGTCGCTCACGGCCCGCTGGAAGTGCTGCTGACCATGACCGAAGAAGCCGGCATGGACGGCGCGTTCGGTCTGCAGGCCAACTGGCTACAGGCCGATATCCTGATCAACACCGACTCCGAAGAAGAAGGCGAAATCTACATGGGTTGCGCCGGCGGGATCGATTTCACCTCTAACCTGGCGCTGACCCGCGAAGCGATTCCCGCCGGGTTCCAGAGCTTTAAAGTCACCTTAAAAGGGCTGAAAGGCGGCCACTCCGGCGGTGATATTCACCTTGGTCTGGGTAACGCCAACAAGCTGCTGTCGCGCTTCCTCGCCGGCCACGCCGATGAGCTGGATCTGCGTCTGGTCGATTTCAACGGCGGCACGTTGCGCAACGCCATCCCGCGTGAAGCTTACGCTACTGTCGCCGTCGCCGCGGATAAAGCCGATGCGCTGAAAGCGCTGGTGAATACTTACCAGGCGCTGCTGAAAAACGAGCTGGAGGCCAAAGAGAAGAACCTGGTGGTGCTCGTGGAAGCGGTCGATAACGACAAAGCGGCGCTGACTCAGGCTTCCCGCGACACTTTCATCCGTCTGCTGAACGCCACGCCGAACGGGGTTATCCGCAACTCTGACGTGGCGAAAGGCGTAGTGGAAACTTCGCTGAACGTCGGCGTCGTCACCATGACCGATGACAACGTACAGATCCACTGCCTGATCCGCTCGCTGATCGACAGCGGCAAAGACTACGTGGTCAGCATGCTGGATTCTCTGGGTAAGCTGGCGGGGGCGAAAACCGAAGCCAAAGGCGCCTACCCTGGCTGGCAACCGGACGCCAATTCGCCGGTGATGCACCTGGTGCGCGAGACTTACCAGCGTCTGTTCAACAAGACGCCGAACATCCAGATCATTCACGCCGGTCTGGAATGCGGTCTGTTCAAAAAACCGTATCCGGAGATGGACATGGTCTCCATCGGGCCAACCATTACCGGTCCGCACTCCCCGGATGAGCAGGTCCATATCGAGAGCGTCGGTCAGTACTGGACGCTGCTGACCGAGCTGCTGAAAGCCATTCCGGCTAAATAAGCCCCACAACCGGCGGCGGCCCGCCGCCGGTTTTACCCCGCATCACCTTAGCGCCACGCGTTTTTCCATCCGGTAATTAATAAACCACTCCCCGCGCGCCGCCACCCGTTGCTCAGCCACCACCTTAAAACCATGAGCCGTAAAACAGGGCTTTGCGGTAATGCTGGCGTCCACCGTCAGGATTTGCGCTGGATACTGAACGCAGAGCGCCTCGATAAGCGCGCCGCCGATACCCTGGCGGGCACGATCCGGCGAGACGAACAGCAAATCGATATGCGTCCCGATGGCGGTGATAAAGCCAACCGGCTGGCTGTTGACCACGGCCACCAGGCCGATTGAGTCGGCCAGCTTTTGTCGCCAGCGCGTCTCATCCACCTGCGCCCAGGCCGCGATCTGCCCCGGGGTATAGTCCCGACTGGCGGTTTCCCGCACCGCGCGCAGAAAGATCTGGCAGAGCAGTGGCAAATCGCTGTCGCGGTAAGCAAGAATATGCATGGCTAAATCCCTAATAAAAGCTGCCTTTCCAGCTGCGGATCGAGCAACGTCACGTGGAGCCCAACCAGGCGCACGCCCCGTCCGCCGCGGCGCTCATCCCAGGCTTTGTGCGCGGTGGCGATCAGATCCTCTTTGTTCAGCCGCGGCCAGACGTGCTCCTGGGTGGTCAGCTGGAAATCATTGAATTTCAGTTTAATGCCCTGGCGGGCGATCAGCAGATCAGGTTTGACCTTCGCCAGTCGCCTCTCCAGCTCGGGATAGAGGTTTTCGATAATCGCTTCGCACTCCGGCCATTCATGTATATCTTCCGCTAAGGTGCGCTCCACGCCCACCGATTTACGCTGCCGATCGTTATGAATTTCCCGCTCATCAATCCCGTGGCTGCGCTCCCACAGAATACGCCCGAATTTACCGAAGCGCTTAAGCAGCATGGCCAGATCGCTGTTCTGCACATCGCCACAGGTTCGCAGGCCCATATTTTCCAGCTTCGCTGCCGATACCTTCCCGACGCCGGGTATTTTCGCCAGCGGCAGCGCCCGCACAAACTCTGCCACCTGATGGGGAGCGATAACGAACTGGCCGTTGGGTTTATTCATATCTGAAGCGATTTTAGCGAGAAACTTCACCGGCGCCACCCCCGCCGAGGCGGTGAGGCGCAGCTCCCGTTCGATGGTCTGGCGGATCTCCTGGGCTATCAGGGTGGCTGACCCGTGACAATGCTCGCTGTCGCTGACGTCAAGATAGGCTTCATCCAGCGACAGCGGCTCAATGCGCGAGGTATAGCGGGAGAAAATTTCGCGGATATGGTTCGAGGCTTCTTTGTAGGCATCAAAGCGGCCAGGAAGCAGCGTGAGGTGCGGGCACAGCTTGAGCGCCGTCGCCGTCGGCATGGCGCTGCGCACGCCAAACTTACGCGCAGGATAGTTCGCGGTACTAATCACGCCACGTTGTACCCGACTGCCGCCTATCGCGAGGGGAATATCGCGCAACGCTGGGTTGTCGCGCATCTCCACCGCCGCAAAGAAACAGTCCATATCGACATGGATAATTTTACGCATCGTCAGACTCAACACTGTATACCCATACAGCATAGCAAAAACAGATGCGAATTTTATGCTTTTTTTATTTCATCGGCTAAAAAAGCGGTTAAAACATAAAACTGCAATAAATTATGTTTATTTTCATTGAGTTAAAAGATAAATCAGGAAGATATAATCATGAAGAAAATACTTACCGCGCTTTGCCTGCTGGCCACCGCCGGCGCCTGGGCCGCTCCACAGCTGATAGCCCACCGCGGCGGCACCGGCGATGCGCCGGAAAATACCCTGCCGGCCATTAAGCTGGCGCTGGAGAATAACGCCGAAGCCATCTGGGTCACGGTGCAGTTAAGCCGCGACGGCGTACCGGTGCTCTACCGGTCAAGCGATCTTTCCGCATTGACCAATAGCGAGGGCAAAGTTTCCAGTTTGACCGCCGCCGAGCTGGCGAAAGTCGACGCCGGCTGGAAATGGGGGGATGACAGCCACCCGTGGCGTGGTAAGCAGGCCACCATTCCGACCTTGCAAAGCGTTTTACAGCAATGGCCGCACACTTTTTTCTATATCGATATCAAATCTCCGGATGCCGATCCGACCGTGATGGGCCAGCGCCTGCTTGAAGTGTTAAAAACCACCGATAGCCTCGATCGCGTGCGGGTCTATTCCACCGAAGACCGCTATATCGCCGCCCTGCCGCCAGCCATCCCTCGCTTTGTCACTCGCAGTGAAACCCGCACCAGGCTTGCCAATATTTCGCTCAGCCATCAGTGCCAGCCAGCGAGTCAACGCGATGGTGAGCAGTGGTATGGCCTGGAGCTGAAGCGCAAAGTCGAGGTGGTGGAGAAATTCACCCTTGGCGAAGGGATCTCCCCGGCGACGCTCACCTGGGATAAAGAGGCAATGGATTGCTTCCGCTCGCAGGATAAAGCGCACATTATCTTCTTCGGCATCAACAGTGCGGAAGACTACCGCATGGCGATAGAACTGGGCGCCGACGGGGTGATGGTGGATTCTCCGGCGCAGGCGAAAAGCTGGCAGTAAGGGAGTCAACGGCTAAAAAGGCCGCGAAAGCGGCCTCACATTGCTGGCATGTTGTTGCCGGGTGGCAGCTGGCGCCTTACCCGGCCTACAAAACCGAAGCAGCAGCCCCGGCAAGCGCAGCGCCGCCGGGCACGGAGCCGCTTTATGCCGGGTGGCGGCTGGCGCCTTACCCGGCCTACAAAACTGAAGCAGCAGGTCCGGCATGCGCAGCGCCGCCGGGCATTACAAAATACGCCGCTGCTGACGCTGCGCCTCGCGGGCGAGGCGCTTTTTACGCGCGTCGCACGGTTCCGGACAATCGCAGACTTTCTCCAGCCCCAGCGCGGAGATCCCACCGCAGCTGCCCTGGATGCTCTTGCGCTTCACCAGGTAGCCCAGCGACATGCCGAGGATCACCAGCGCAAAAATCACAAAGGTCGCGATAAATACCGTCAGCATCGTCAGCCTCCAAAGTCGTCGAGGAGAATATTCTCGTCCTCGACGCCCAGATCTTTGAGCATCTTAATTACCGCGGCGTTCATTACCGGCGGCCCACACATGTAGAACTCGCAGTCTTCCGGCGCCGGGTGATCGCGTAGATAGTTCTCGTACAGAACGTTATGGATAAAGCCGGTATGCCCGGTCCAGTTATCTTCCGGCAGCGGATCGGAGAGCGCGACGTGGAAGGTAAAGTTTGGATTGTCGCGCGCCAGCTGTTCAAACTCCTCATCGTAGAACATTTCGCGCAGCGAACGGGCGCCGTACCAGAAGCTGATTTTGCGCGTGCTGTGCAGGCGCTTGAGCTGGTCGAAAATATGCGAACGCATCGGCGCCATCCCGGCGCCGCCGCCGATAAACACCATCTCGGCGTCGGTTTCTTTAGCAAAGAACTCGCCAAACGGCCCGGAAATCGTCACCTTATCGCCCGGCTTCAGCGACCAGATATAGGATGACATGATCCCCGGCGGCGCATCCGGGACCTTCGGCGGCGGCGTCGCGATGCGCACGTTGAGCATAATGATGCCCTTCTCTTCCGGATAGTTAGCCATTGAGTAGGCGCGCAGGGTCGGCTCTTTCACCTCAGAGACATAGCGAAACAGGTTGAACTTATCCCAGTCTGAACGGTATTCATCGGGAACATCAAAATCTGCATAGGCTACTTTATGCGGCGGGCATTCAATCTGAATATAGCCCCCGGCGCGAAACGGCACCACCTCCCCCTCCGGGATCCGCAGCTTGAGCTCTTTAATGAAAGTGGCTTTGTTATCGTTAGAGATAACTTCACACTCCCATTTTTTGACGCCGAAAATCTCTTCCGGCAGTTCAATCTTCATGTTCTGCTTCACCGCCACCTGACAGGCCAGACGGCAACCGGCTTTGGCATCCCGCTTGGTAATATGCGAAAGCTCGGTCGGCAGGATATCCCCGCCGCCCTCTTTAACAGTTACCCGACACTGGCCGCAGGAGCCGCCGCCGCCGCAGGCGGAGGAGACGAAGATCCCGTTGCTGGACAGCGTGTTCAGCAGTTTGTCACCCGCCGGGGTGCGGATCTGTTTATCCGCTTCGTTATTGATCTCAATAACCACGTCGCCCGCGTTCACCAGCTTTGAGCGCGCTGCCAGGATAAGCCCCGACAGCACCAGCACAATCAGCGTGAACATCACGACGCCAAGAATAATTTCCATACTTATTCGCCCTTATAGCTGCACGCCGGAGAAGGACATAAAGCCCAGCGCCATTAGTCCGGTGGTGATAAAGGTGATCCCTAACCCGCGCAAACCGGCAGGCACGTTGGCGTACTTCATTTTTTCGCGGATCCCCGCCATCGCCACGATCGCCAGCATCCAGCCAATGCCGGAGCCGAAGCCGTAGACGATGGACTCCGGGAAGTTGTAATCGCGCTGCACCATGAACGAAACGCCGCCGAAAATCGCACAGTTAACCGCAATCAGCGGCAGGAAGATGCCCAGCGCGTTGTACAGTGCCGGAAAATACTTATCGAGGATCATCTCGAGGATCTGCACCAGCGCGGCGATCACTCCGATAAAGGTGATGAAGTTAAGAAAGCTGAGATCCACCCCCTCAACCAGCGCGCCGTCGCGCAGCACCAGGTTATAGACCAGGTTATTGATTGGCACGGCAAGCCCCAGCACTACCGTCACCGCGACGCCGAGGCCGAAGGCGGTGGAGACCTTTTTCGACACCGCAAGAAAGGTGCACATCCCGAGGAAGAAGGCCAGCGCCATGTTCTCAACGAACACCGCGCGGACAAACAGGCTGATGTAATGAGCCATCACCGATTACTCCTTTTCCTGCTGCTCAGGCTTCCAGCTACGCAGGGCCCAGATCAGCAAACCGATAATGAAGAACGCGCTCGGCGCCAGCAGGAACAGGCCGTTCGGCTGATACCAGCCGCCGTTCTGCACCGTTTCCAGCACCGTGATACCGAACAGCTTGCCGCTACCGATAAGCTCGCGCAGGAAGCCGACGATAATCAGGATCGCGCCATAGCCGAGACCGTTGCCAATACCATCCATAAAGCTCGCCAGCGGCGGCGACTTCATGGCGTAGGCTTCGGCGCGGCCCATCACGATGCAGTTGGTGATGATAAGCCCGACGAATACCGACAGCTGTTTGGAGGTCTCATAGGCGAAAGCCCGCAGCAGCTGATCCACCACGATCACCAGCGAGGCGATGATCGCCATCTGCACGATGATGCGCACGCTATTGGGAATATGGTGGCGGATCATCGAGATAAACATGCTGGAGAACGCCGTCACCAGGGTCACCGCAATGGTCATCACGAAGGCGGTTTCCAGTTTGGTGGTTACCGCCAGTGCGGAGCAGACGCCCAGCACCTGCAGGGCGATGGGGTTATTGGCGATGAGCGGCCCCACCAGCACGCGCTTCACCTCTTTCATATCGCTCTGTTCAGCCATTATTCAGCTCTCCCTCACGAACCTTTTTCAGGAACGGACCAAAGCCCAGTTCGCCCATCCAGAAATCAAAGCTATGCTGTACGCCATTGGACGTCAGCGTGGCGCCGGATAAACCGTCAACCGCGTGGAGATCGCCTGCGCGCGCGCCGCCTTTCACCACCTTCAGCGCCGGCATGCCGTTGTCATCCAGCACCTGCTTGCCGACAAACTGCTGGCGCCAGTTCGGGTTTTCCACCTCGCCGCCCAGCCCCGGCGTTTCGCCCTGATCGTAGTAAGTAATGCCTTTTACCGTGCGGCCATCGACGTCCAGCGCCACGAAGGCATACATCATCGACCACAGGCCGTTGCCATAAATGGGCAGCACCACCTGCTCAATCTTCTGCTGCGCGTCGCGCACCAGGTAAATTTCCGCCAGATTACTGCGTCGCTTTATACCAGCCGGATCCTGACTGGCATCCAGGGCCATACTCTGCTGCGGATCCTTCAGCGCCTGAGCCTGATTAAATTTACCCGGGTCTTTCTCCAGCAGTTCTCCGGTGGCCAGATTCACCAGTCGCGGGGTAATGCGCGCCGCGAAGGTGTCCGCTACCGCATCCGCATCCATACCGGGGTGCATCAGCCCTGACACTGTCAGGATATTGCGCTGCTTATCCAACGCCCGCTGCGCCTGCTGGCGGGATTTCAGCCCCACGGCCGAGCCCGCCACCACGATGGAGCAGACCAGACAAAGCACCAGCACCACCAGCAGCGTTTTGCCGATGCTATCGTTACTTTTCTTCTCAGCCACGCGACTTCCTCCGCTTAATATTGGCCTGCACCACCAGATAATCGAACAGCGGTGCGAAGAGGTTGGCGAAGAGGATCGCCAGCATCATCCCTTCCGGATAAGCCGGGTTCACCACGCGGATCAGCACGCACATCACGCCGATCAGCACGCCGTAACTCCATTTCCCTTTATCGGTAAACGAGGCGGATACCGGGTCCGTCGCCATAAACATCATCCCGAAGGCGAAACCGCCGAGCACCAGATGCCAGTACCATGGCATAGCGAACATCGGGTTGGTGTCGGAGCCGATAACGTTAAACAGGGTGGCGGTGGCGATCATGCCGATCATTACCCCGGCGACGATGCGCCAGGACGCGACGCGGCCAAAGAGGATGATCGCCCCGCCGATGAAGATCATCAGCGTTGACACTTCGCCAATTGAGCCGGGAATATTGCCGAGGAAGGCGTCCATCCAGCTCACCGGCACGCCAGTCGCCACGTTCACCAGCGCTTCACCGCCGCCGCTGGCCCACTGGGAGAGCGGCGTGGCGCCGGAGAAACCGTCCGCCGCGGTCCATACGAGATCGCCGGAAATCTGCGCCGGATAGGCGAAGAACAGGAACGCGCGCCCCGCCAGCGCCGGGTTGAGGAAGTTGCGCCCGGTGCCGCCGAAAATCTCTTTGGCGATCACCACGCCGAAGGAGATCCCCAGCGTCGCCTGCCACAGCGGCAGCGTGGGCGGCACAATCAACGCGAAGAGAATAGAGGTAACGAAAAAACCTTCGTTAATCTCATGCTTGCGCACAATCGCGAACAGCACCTCCCAGAAGCCGCCGACGATAAAGACGGTGAGGTAGATAGGCAGGAAAAATACCGCGCCCAGGGTCATCATGCTCAGCCAGCCGGCGTCGGCACTGAAGCTGACGCCTAACCACTGGGCGACGCTGTAGTGCCAGTTGTTGGCGATCGCCTGCTGCAGCTGTTCGGCGCCGTATAGCTTGTGCAGCGCCGGAATGGTCTGCAGCCCAACGTTGTACATGCCCCAGAACATCGCCGGGAATACGGCAAACCACACGAGGATCATCATCCGCTTCAGGTCGATGGCGTCGCGCACGTGCGCCGCGCTGCGGGTTACCTGGCCCGGCGTGTAGAAGATGGTCGCCGCCGCCTCATACAGCGGGTAATATTTTTCCAGCTTGCCGCCATGCGTGAAATGCGGCTCAAGTTTCTCAATCAGGTGCTTTAAGCCCATCTCTTATCCTTCCTGCTCAATCCGGGTTAACACGCTGCGCAGCGCCGGGCCATATTCATACTTTCCAGGGCAAACATAGGTGCACAGCGCCAGATCTTCTTCATCCAGCTCCAGACAGCCCAGCGCCTGAGCGCTGTCGGTGTCTCCGGCCAGCAGATCGCGCAGCAGTATGGTCGGCAGGATATCCAGAGGCATCACCCGCTCGTAGTTGCCGATCGGCACCATCGCCCGCTCGCCGCCGTTGGTATCGGTGGAAAAATGAAAGCGCTTGCGCTTGAAGAAATGGCCCAGCGTGGTGCGGGTAATCGAGAATTTCTCTTTGCCCGGCATCACCCAGCCGAAGAGCTCTTTTTCCCGCCCTTCTTTGACCACGCTCACCTGCAGATGGAAGCGCCCCAGGAAGGCGTGAGGGCCATGGGCGCGGGCGCCGCTAAGCACCGAGCCGGAAATGACCCTGTTTTCCCCCTCCTGCAGCTCACCTGCCAGCAGATCCTCCAGGCTGGCGCCGAGCGTCGTTTTGACCAGCCGCGGAGATGTTACCTGCGGGCCGCCGAGCGCAATTATCCGTTCGCAGTAGAGCTCCCCGTCGAGGAAAAGCTTACCAATGGCGATCGCGTCCTGATAATTGAGGTGCCAGACCTGCTTATTCAGGCTCACCGGCTCCAGAAAGTGAATATGCGTTCCCGGCAGCCCCGCCGGGTGCGGCCCGCTGAACTGATTGAAACAAACCTGGCCGAGAGGATGACCGCCCAGCTTGCCGCCGCTGGGCTGGCAGACGTGCACTTTCCCGTCGGTCAAGCGCGTGAGCACGGTAAGACCGGCGTCGAAGGCGGCACGTTCGGCCAGAATAATCGGCTGCGGCTCCGCCGCCAGCGGATTGGTGTCCATGGCGTTAACAAAGATAGCGGCGGGCGTGCTCCCCGGGAGCGGCGTTTTGCTGAACGGTCGGGTACGCAGCGCCGTCCATTGGCCCGACGCCAGCAGCTGCTGCTGTACGGTGTCGCGCGGCAGTTCGGCCAGCGCGTCCGCGGCGTAACGGGTAAACGCCACCGCGTCATTGCCCTCGATATCAATCACCACCGACTGCAACACGCGCCGTTCGCCGCGGTGGATCGCGCTGACGATCCCGCTCGCCGGGGCGGTAAAGCAGACGCCAGGGATCTTTTTATCTTCGAACAGGATCTGACCTTTTTTGACCCGATCGCCTTCTTTAACCGCCATCGCGGGGCGCATGCCAACGTACTCTTCGCCGAGTAGCGCGACGCGCTTCACCGCTGGCGCGGGAGAAATCTGCTGTAATGGCATGCCAGCTATGGGCAAATCCAGCCCTTTCGTGATTTTAATCATATCGTTAGCAGGTATCCGTAACCTCAACCCCGACGCAGGTCAGGGCCAGCTTATTGACAGAATGGCAGAGAAGAAAGGGCGAAACGGCGCCAGTAGCGCTCAGGACGGAAGAGAAGCATCCTTTCTTACTCTGATGATGAACCGGCGCAAGTGTAACATTTCGTGAGCGGCGGCTGTAGCGCAAGGGGCGATAAGTGCTTCTAAAATGCGAGCTATTGCGCAAAGTTCTCACTGTGTTTTCGTCGCTGGCAGGGTATAAAGTGAGGCTGATTTGTAAACGCCGCCACGTCGCCCTTGCGAAAAAATGCCGTGATGCTAATGTGAGCGCTCTAAATCCAGAAAACTCTGATTTCGGGTCTCTCTTGCCGTCCTGGCAATGTGGCTATTTTGTTTTATCAAGGAACAAGCAGTATGCGCAAAATCGCATTATTTATTGCGATGCTTCTGTTGCCGTGCGTGTCATTTGCCGGGCTGCTCAGCAGCAACAGCCCGACAACGCCGGTAAGCAAAGAATATAAGCAGCAATTAATGGGTTCACCGGTTTACATTGAGATCTTTAAAGAAGAGCGCATGCTCGACCTTTACGTCAAAATGGGTGAGACCTACCAGCTCCTCGACAGCTACCGGATCTGCAACTACTCCGGTGGCCTCGGTCCGAAACAGCGCCAGGGCGATTTCAAGAGTCCGGAAGGGTTCTATAACGTCACCCGCAGCCAGCTCAAACCCGACAGCCGCTTCTATAAAGCGATTAACATCGGCTTCCCGAACGCCTACGATCGCGCCCATGGTTATGAAGGGAAATACCTGATGATCCACGGCGACTGCGTCTCAGTCGGCTGCTACGCCATGACCGACAGCGGTATCGATGAGATCTTCCAGTTCGTGACCGGCGCCTTAGTCTTCGGCCAGCCAAGCGTGCAGGTGAGTATCTATCCGTTCCGCATGACCAACGCCAACATGGAACGCCACAAATACTCCTACTACGCGGATTTCTGGAAACAGCTCAAGCCAGGCTATGACTATTTCCAGCAGACCCACAAACCGCCGGTCGTATCAGTGACCGACGGCCGCTATGTGGTGAGCAAGCCGCTCAGCCACGAGGTTGTCCAGCCGCAGCTGGCCTCAAACTACACGCTCCCCGAGACAAAATAACGCCCACTCGCCTGGCATGATCTTATGCCAGGTTTCATTGGCCGTCAGCGGCTGCGTGGCGATAACCGTGACCACATCGTTGGGTGTGGTCTCGCGTTGAAAGTCGATCTCCACATCCTGGTCCAGCAGTTTTGCCACGCCGAACGGCGCTCGCCGGGTTATCCAGTGCAGATTGGTCGAGCAGAACGCCATTACGTAGCGCCCGTCCGACAGCAGCATGTTGAACACCCCTTTCTCACGTAGTTCACCCGCGAGGGTGGCGATATACTTGAAAACGCCCAGCATATTGCCCGGCGTGCGCGGATAGCGCTCGGTTAAACGGTGCAGCAGCCAGCAAAACGCTTTTTCACTGTCGGTTTCACCTACCGGATGAAAATTACCGGTTTTCAGCGACTTATAGCCTTTTAGCTGCCCATTGTGCGCATAGGTCCAGTTGCGCCCCCACAGTTCGCGGGTGAAGGGATGGGTGTTCTCCAGGGCCACCCTCCCGCGGTTGGCCTGACGAATATGGGCGACGACGGAACAGGACTTAATGGGGTAATCCTGAACCAGTTTCGCGATCGGCGACTGAAAGCTCGGCTGGGGATCCTTGAATGTGCGACAGCCTTTACCTTCATAGAAGGTGATGCCCCAGCCGTCTTTATGCGGCCCCGTCCCGCCGCCGCGCTGCACCAGCCCGGTAAAGCTAAAACAGATATCGGTTGGCACATTGGCGCTCATCCCGAGCAGTTCGCACATAGATCACCTCACCCTCACAAATCACGACGGCGCCGGAGCGAGGCCACCGTCAACAGTACACACTCACCTGCCTGTTAGCCTTTCGCCATCTCTTTTTCGATCAGCATAATCAGAATGTGGATCACTTTGATATGGATCTCCTGGATGCGGTCGGCGTAGCCAAAGTGCGGCACGCGAATTTCAACATCAGCGCTACCGGCCATTTTACCGCCGTCTTTACCGGTCAGGGTGATCACTTTCATCCCCTGCGCCCGCGCGGCCTCAATGGCCTTAATCACGTTGCCGGAGTTGCCAGACGTGGAGATACCGAGCAGCACATCGCCTGCGCGGCCAACGGATTCAACGTAGCGGGAGAACACATACTCATAGCCAAAATCATTGCTCACGCAGGAGAGGTGGCTGACGTCGGAGATCGCGATGGCCGGGTAACCCGGGCGGTTTTCGCGATAACGTCCGGTCAGCTCTTCCGCAAAATGCATCGCATCGCAATGGGAACCGCCGTTACCGCAGGACAGCACTTTCCCACCCGCCTTAAAGCTATCCGCCAGCAGGACAGCGGCACGCTGGATAGCATGGATATTGGCTTCGTCCTGCAGAAAGTTAGCCAGCGTTTCCGCGGCTTCGTTCAGTTCGTTACGAATAAGATCCTGGTACATGAGGATAATCCTTCAGTATGAGTGGAATAACCCCGGCAGTGTACCGGATAGCCGTCGAAGCGAGAAGCAGCAGGCAGCGTTATCCCTCGCTCTTTTGATTTTATGTGCCGCTTTTGCATACAACAATGTGAGCAAGGTTGTAATTATTTTGTAAACACATTGCTAAATAAAAACGCATGCACTACAACCAATACATCACAAGTGGTCAGACCTCCTACAAGCTCAGGGAGCATTTCTCTATGATGATTTTGAGTATTGTTGCAACCGTCGTTTTACTCGGCGCGCTCTTCTATCACCGGGTCAGCCTGCTGCTCAGCAGCGTGATTTTGCTCGCCTGGACCGCGGCGCTCGGCGCGGCCGGAGTGTGGAATATCTGGCTGCTGCTGCCGCTGGCGATCATACTGTTGCCGTTTAACTTTGCGCCTATGCGTAAATCCATGATTTCCGCACCGGCGTTTCGCACATTCCGCAAGGTGATGCCGCCGATGTCGCGCACGGAAAAAGAAGCCATCGACGCCGGCACTACCTGGTGGGAAGGCGATCTGTTTCGCGGCAATCCTGACTGGCAAAAGTTACATAACTATCCGCAGCCGCGGCTGACCGCCGAAGAGCAAGCTTTCCTCGACGGCCCAGTTGAAGAAGCCTGCCGGATGGCTAACGACTTCGCCATCACCCACGAAATGGCCGATTTGCCGCCGGAGCTGTGGGCCTATCTGAAAGAGCACCGCTTCTTCGCGATGATCATTAAGAAAGAGTATGGCGGACTTGAGTTCTCCGCTTACGCTCAGGCACGAGTACTGCAGAAACTCTCTGGCGTCTCCGGCATCCTGGCGATCACCGTCGGCGTCCCGAACTCGCTGGGCCCGGGCGAACTGCTGCAGCATTACGGTACCGAAGAACAGAAGAATCATTATCTGCCGCGTCTGGCACGCGGCCTGGAAATCCCTTGCTTCGCTCTCACCAGCCCGGAAGCGGGCTCTGACGCCGGCGCCATCCCGGATACCGGCGTGGTGTGCATGGGCGACTGGCAGGGTCAACAGGTGCTGGGGATGCGCCTGACCTGGAACAAACGTTATATCACGCTGGCGCCTATCGCCACCGTGCTGGGGCTGGCTTTCAAACTCTCTGACCCGGATCGTTTGCTGGGCGGAGAAGAAGAGCTGGGTATCACCTGCGCGCTGATCCCCACCTCCACCCCGGGCGTGGAAATCGGCCGTCGCCACTTCCCGCTGAACGTGCCGTTCCAGAACGGTCCAACCCGCGGCAAAGATATCTTCGTGCCTATCGATTACATCATCGGCGGCCCAAGCATGGCCGGTCAGGGCTGGCGCATGCTGGTTGAATGTCTATCGGTCGGCCGCGGTATTACTCTGCCGTCCAACGCCACCGGTGGTCTGAAATCCGTTGCCATGGCGACTGGCGCTTACGCCCATATTCGCCGCCAGTTCAAAATCTCCATCGGCAAAATGGAAGGGATTGAAGAGGCGCTGGCGCGTATCGCCGGTAACGCCTATGTGATGGACGCTGCGGCGTCGCTGATCACCTACGGCATCATGCTCGGCGAGAAACCTGCAGTGCTGTCCGCTATCGTGAAATATCACTGCACCCACCGCGGCCAGCGCTCCATTATCGACGCGATGGATATTACCGGCGGGAAAGGCATTATGCTGGGCGAAGGCAACTTCCTCGCCCGGGCCTATCAGGGCGCGCCTATCGCCATCACCGTGGAAGGCGCAAACATTTTGACCCGCAGCATGATGATCTTCGGTCAGGGGGCGATTCGCTGCCATCCGTACGTACTGGAGGAGATGGCCGCCGCGCAGAATAATGACCTGAACGCCTATGACAAGCTGCTGTTCAAACACATCGGCCATGTCGGCAGTAATAAAGTGCGGAGTTTCTGGCTGGGCCTGACCGGCGGGCGCACCAGCAGCGCGCCGACTCGTGACGCCACCCGTCGCTACTATCAGCAAATGAATCGTCTGAGCGCCAACCTGGCACTGCTGTCAGACGTCTCAATGGCGGTGCTCGGCGGCAGCCTCAAGCGACGCGAACGTATCTCCGCCCGTCTGGGGGATGTGTTAAGCCAGCTGTACCTGGCCTCGGCGGTGCTGAAACGCTATGACGATGAAGGACGCAATGAAGCCGATCTGCCGCTGGTTCACTGGGGGGTACAGGACGCGCTGCACCAGGCCGAGCAAGCCATTGACGATCTGTTGGACAATTTCCCGAACCGTCTGGTGGCAGGCGTAATGCGCCTGGTCATCTTCCCGACCGGCCGTCATCATCATGCGCCGTCGGATAGGCTGGACCACCAGGTCGCCAAAATTCTGCAGGTGCCCAGCGCCACGCGCTCCCGCATCGGTCGCGGTCAGTATCTGACGCCGAGCGAGCATAACCCGGTAGGCCTGCTGGAAGAGGCCCTGCTGGAAGTGATGGCGGCCGATCCTATCCACCAGCGGATCTGCAAAGAGTTGGGTAAAAATCTGCCGTTCACCCGTCTGGATGAGCTGGCCCACAACGCGCTGGCCAAAGGATTAATCAGTCAGGATGAGGCCGCCATTCTTACCCGTGCAGAGCATAGCCGTCTGCGCAGCATTAACGTCGACGACTTTGCGCCAGAGGAGCTGGCGACAAAGCCGGTAAAGCTGCCGGAAAAAGTTCGTAAAGTTGAAGCTGCATAATAAAACCACTACCACATCACACGCCGGGCGGGGAACTTTCCCCGCCTTTTTTTCGCCCTCTCCTCCCCTTTCGTTTCCATCAGTAGCATTTTTTTAACAAAATATTCCGCGGACCGCCGCGCGGCTGATATGGTGTTACAGTTAACCTAACCCCCTCATGAGAATGGAGTTGACCATTGTGCCTGGCCTGAAAATTTCGCTGTTGCAACAACCGCTGGTCTGGATGGACGGCCCTGCCAACCTGCGCCATTTTGATCGCCAACTGGAAGGAATCACCGGGCGCGATGTGATTGTTTTACCAGAGATGTTTACCACCGGCTTTGCCATGGAAGCGGCAAAACAGTCTTTACCCGAGGCCGACGTGGTGGAGTGGATGCATGCCCGGGCTGCGCAATCCCAGGCGCTGATTGCCGGCAGCGCTGCGCTGCAAACTGAACACGGCGCTGTTAACCGCTTCCTGCTGGTCGAGCCTGACGGTACGGTGCACCATTATGATAAACGGCACCTGTTCCGTATGGCCGATGAACATCATCACTATGAGGCCGGAAACCAGCGCGTGGTCTTTGAATGGCGTGGATGGCGGATCCTGCCGCTGGTCTGTTACGACCTGCGCTTTCCGGTATGGTCGCGTAATCAGAACGACTATGATTTGGCGCTGTATGTCGCCAACTGGCCGGCGCCGCGCTCGCTGCACTGGCAGTCGCTGCTGATCGCCCGCGCGATTGAAAACCAGGCCTATGTCGCCGGCTGTAACCGGGTTGGCACTGACGGCAACGGCCATCATTACCGCGGCGATAGTCGGATTATCAATCCCCAGGGGGAGATTATCGCCACCGCCGATCCGCATCAGGCCACTCGTCTTGATGCCGAGCTGTCGCTGAGCGCCCTTCAGGAATATCGTGAAAAATTCCCCGCCTGGCGCGATGCCGATCCTTTCACGATCGGCTAATCACCCTTCGGGAGCCGCTGCGCTCCCTTTTTATTCCACCACGATCCGCACAGCACAGTAGACCAATAACGCTGCCAGCATCCAGTTCAGTTGCCGCCCGTACAGCAAAAACAGGCGCTGAAACAGATGCCCCGCCAGCGCCCAGCACAGATTTCCCAGCGCGCCAATCGCCGCCAGCAGCAGACTCACGCTGATAAGCCAAACAGGCTCGCGAGTAACGGGCAGAACAAAGGTAGAAAGCGCGGTGATGCCATACAGAATAATTTTAACGTTGACGAACTGTAGCCCCAGACTCGCCCAAAAGCCTACCGGTTCTACACTCGGCGTCCCTGTCGCCGGTTTGCTTTTGGCAATCTGCCAGGCCAGCCACAGGATGTACGCCGCGCCAATCCATCCCAATACCAGGGTAAAGCGTGGGTCGAGTTCAACCAGCGAAAAGGTTAAAGCCGCGCAAATCAACATAGTGATAATAAACCCGACGCTCATCCCGGCCAGCACCCGCAGGCTGCGGCGTAGACCATGGGAGGTGACGCTGCTCAGCGCCAGGATATTGTTGGGCCCGGGTGTCAGGGCGGTGATCAAAGTGTAAGTTAAAAAGGCGCTTATCAGGGTAGGTGTCACGGGTTTTCTCCTCTTGTCTGGCAGACACTACCCGAAGCTGATAATTTAAAAAAATGAATATTTTTTCATTCTCGCTTCGATAATATCGATACAAAGAGGAAATATGGATCTGCGACGCTTCATCACCTTCAAAACTGTTGTCGAAGAAGGTTCCTTTCTGCGCGCGGCGCAGAAACTATGCTGCACTCAGTCCACCGTGACTTTTCATATCCAGCAGCTGGAGCAGGAGCTTGCCATCCCGCTGTTTGAGAAAATCGGCCGGCGGATGTGTCTCACCGCCGCCGGTAAGAAGGTCCTGCCGCATGTCTACGACCTGACTAAAGTGATGGCCTCGATTCGTCAGGCGGCACGCCAGGACGATGAGCCCGGCGGCGAACTTCGCGTCGCCACTGGCGAAACGCTGCTGGCGTATAAAATGCCGCGGGTGCTGCAGCGTTTTAAGCAACGCGCTCCGAAAGTGCGCCTGTCGCTGCAGTCGCTCAACTGCTACAGCATCCGCGATGCGCTGCTTGCCGACGAGGTCGATTTGGGGGTGTTTTACCGGGTGGGTAACGATGACGCGCTCACGATAATGGAGCTTGGCCAGCAGTCGCTGGCGCTGGTCGCATCGGTCGAGCAGGCGCCGGTAGACTTCATGCGCCCGCGGCAGCATATCCCGCTGAGCTTTATCATCAACGAACCCCAGTGCGTGTTCCGGCAGATTTTTGAAAGCACCCTGCGCCAGCGCGAAATTACTCTGGAGAACACCATTGAGCTGTGGAGTATTGAGAGTATCAAGCAGTGCGTGGCGGGAAATCTGGGAGTGAGTTTTCTGCCACGCTTTGCGGTGGAGGACGAGCTCAAGCGCGGGACGCTGGTTGAGCTGCCATTCAGCGAGACGCCGTTGACGATCCATGCGCTCTGCGCCCACCATGCCGGGAAGGCTATCAGTCCGGCGATGCGGGTATTTATGCAGTGCATGCAGGAGGAACAAGAGGCGCGCTGAAATTCGGCGACGAAAACGACGAAAGCCTGAATCATTGCTGACTCAGGCTTTCTGAATAGTGGCGGAACGGACGGGACTCGAACCCGCGACCCCCTGCGTGACAGGCAGGTATTCTAACCGACTGAACTACCGCTCCGCGTTGTTGTTCCGTTGGGAACGAGGCGAATATTACGGATTCCCCTCTACCCCGTCAACGCTTTTTCTACCATTTTGAATCGTTTGCTGCAAAAATCACCCAACCGCCTATTTTTAATTCATTTTAGTGGCTATCAGGCACGCCACAGGCAGCTTCCGCCTTTCTTTTGTACCAGGTCGAGGCGGGATTCATGGTTCGCCAGTTCTTCATCTGAGGCATAAACCACGCGTAACTGACTGCCGGCGCGGACGACGCGCTGAATTCCCATCTCTCCCGCCTGCTGCTGGCTTTCGCCTTCCATAGAGAACGCCATCGAAGTCTGGCCGCCGGTCATCATCAAATAGACATCGGCAAGGATCTGGGCATCGAGCAACGCCCCGTGCAGCGTACGCTTGCTGTTGTCTATTTCGTAACGCGAACATAGCGCATCGAGGCTGTTGCGCTTGCCTGGAAACATTTTCCGCGCCAGCGCCAAACTGTCGGTGATTTTACAAAAGGTCTCGGTTTTTCCGATGCCGCGGTTTAGCTTACTGAATTCATAATCCATAAAGCCGATATCGAACGAGGCGTTATGGATCACCAGCTCCGCGCCGCGGATGTAATCCATAAACTCATCAGCCACGTCGGCAAAGGTAGGTTTATCCAGCAGGAACTCATCGGCGATCCCGTGTACGCCGAATGCTTCAGGATCCACCAGCCGATCGGGCTTCAGATAGACGTGAAAATTGTTACCGGTCAGGCGGCGGTTGATCACCTCCACGGCGCCGATCTCAATGATCTTGTGTCCTTCGTAGTGTGCCCCGATCTGGTTCATACCGGTGGTTTCGGTATCGAGAACAATCTGGCGCGTAATTGCAGTGCTCATAGCGGTCATTTATGTCAGACTTATCGTTTACAAATCGATTTCAATTACAGGAAGTCTACCAGAGATGCTCAAACAGGTAGAAATTTTCACCGACGGCTCTTGCCTGGGTAATCCAGGACCTGGCGGCTACGGCGCCATCATGCGCTACCGCCAGCACGAAAAAACCTTCAGCGCTGGCTACCGTCTGACCACCAATAACCGCATGGAACTAATGGCGGCAATTGTTGCCCTGGAAGCGTTAAAAGAGCATTGCGAAGTGGTGCTCAGCACTGACAGCCAGTATGTTCGTCAGGGGATCACCCAGTGGATCCACAACTGGAAAAAGCGCGGCTGGAAAACGGCAGAGAAAAAGCCGGTGAAAAATGTCGACCTCTGGCAGCGGCTGGACGCCGCGCTTGGCCAGCATAAAATTAAATGGGAATGGGTAAAGGGCCACGCCGGCCATCCTGAAAATGAACGCTGCGACGAGCTGGCGCGCGCGGCGGCCTCCCACCCCACACTGGACGATGTCGGCTACCTGCCTGAGAGTTAATTCTGCCCTTTGCGCCACTGCCGGGTGGCGCCCACCGCCGGCCGCAGCTGAGTTTTCGCTTTGCCGGATTTCATCGGATTGAGCGTCAGCGGAATGGTCCGTTTGCGGGCGACAATCAATTGCAAACAGCCCAGCGCCGGCAGATGGGTGCTCAACAATTTGCCGCCATGGCGCGACCAGGGCAAAACCTGGTAACGTCCATAGTGCAGCACTTCAAAGTTGAGCAGCGCCAGCCAGTCCAGCTGGCGCATCAGCGTAAACATACGGCTATTATAAGGCGTTCCTTTGCGCAGGACCGGCACCAGCTTACGCAACCCCATCAGGCTGACCGGATTAAACCCGGTCAGGATCATCCAGCCATCATCGATCAGTACACGATCGGCTTCCCGCAGCAGACGATGCGGATCGCTACACCACGGCAGGGTGTGCGCCAGCAGGCAGGCGTCAACGGACTTTTCGGCAAAGGGTAAATGCAGCGGGTCAGCCCGGACCTGCATTGGATTTCCCGCCAGCGAGACATTCACCTGGTGCGAGATGGCGCAAGCTTCGGTATTGATTTCCGCGCTCAGATTGCCAATCTTAAGCAGATGAAAGCCATATAATTTAGCCAGCCACGGTTTCATCTGCTGCTCCAGCGTTTCGCGATAGTATTCGCCCCACGGCATACTGGACCAATGCTCAGGCGCTGTCACTGTGTGAGGTATCCTTGCCGGCTTCATTGCCACCTTCCGCTACGCTTTAGAGGTAATTTATGAATCTTATCAGTATTCCCGCGTTTCAGGACAACTACATCTGGGTTCTCAGTGAGAATAACGGCCGCTGCATCATCGTAGATCCAGGCGAAGCCGCGCCGGTTCTGGCAGCCATCGAGGAAAACCAGTGGCAGCCCGAGGCTATTTTATTGACCCATCATCATCAGGATCACGTCGGCGGCGTAAAACAATTACGTGAAAAATTCCCTTCTATAGTGGTTTACGGGCCGGCGGAAACCCAGGATAAAGGCGTCACTCAGGTGGTAGGCGATGGCGATCGGCTGTCAATTCTCGGGCACGATTTTTCCATTTTCTCTACGCCAGGTCACACATTAGGACATATCTGTTACTACAGCGAACCTTATCTGTTCTGTGGCGATACGATGTTTTCCGGCGGCTGTGGAAGGCTGTTCGAAGGTACAGCAGAGCAGATGTATCAATCATTTATGAAAATTAACGCCCTTCCTGAAGAAACCCTCATATGTTGCGCACATGAATATACGTTAGCGAATATGAAGTTTGCATTGAGTATCCTGCCAGATGATAGGGACATAAACGATTACTATCATAAAGTTAATGAGTTACGTGCAAAAAAACAAAAAACACTACCCGTAAATCTGAAAAATGAGCGGCGTATAAATTTATTTTTACGCGTAAATGATATTGATTTAATTGATAAAATTAACAAAGAAACAAATTTGCAACACTCTGTGGCGCGATTTGCATGGTTAAGGTCAAAGAAAGATGACTTCTGATATTTAATTCTTGTCATCGGCCAACTTCGCCGTTATCCTTGGTCGTCTTTTAAGCAACTATTGACACACACATGAAGGCACGAGCGATATTACTCGCCTCTGTCCTGCTGGTGGGGTGCCAGGCGTCTAAGCACGATGGCACCGTCGAACAGCGAGCACAGAGCCTTTCTGCGGCTGGTCAAGGGGAAGCAGGCAAGTTCACAAGTCAAGCGCGCTGGTTAGATGATGGAACCTTCTACGCGCAAGACCAGGATCTGTGGACTTCCATAGGCGACGAGCTAAAGATGGGAATACCGGATAATCCCCGGATTCGCGAACAGAAACAGAAGTACTTAAGAAATAAGAGCTATCTCCACGATGTAACTTTACGGGCAGAGCCGTATATGTACTGGATAGCCGGGCAGGTTAAGAAACGTAACATGCCAATGGAACTGGTATTACTACCCATAGTGGAGAGCGCTTTTGACCCACACGCGACGTCTGGCGCCAATGCCGCAGGCATTTGGCAGATCATTCCGAGCACAGGGCGCAATTATGGTTTAAAACAGACCCGCAGTTACGATGCGCGTCGTGATGTCGTCGCATCTACTACCGCGGCGCTGGACATGATGCAACGTCTGAACAAAATGTTCGACGGCGACTGGTTGTTAACGGTCGCAGCCTATAACAGCGGCGAAGGCCGGGTCATGAAGGCAGTAAAAGCGAACCGTTCGCGTGGCAAACCCACCGATTTCTGGTCGCTGTCTCTGCCGCATGAAACGAAAATCTACGTCCCGAAAATGCTGGCATTGAGCGACATTCTCAAAAACAGCAAACGTTACGGCGTAAAGCTGCCTACGGCTGATGAAAGCCGTGCGCTGGCGCGCGTTCGCCTCGACAGTCCGGTTGATATTTCTCAGCTCGCGGACATGGCCGGTATGCCGGTCAGCAAGCTGAAGACGTTCAATGCGGGCGTAAAAGGGTCAACGCTGGGCGCGAGCGGGCCAAAGTACGTCATGGTGCCGCAGAAGCACGCCGCACAGCTGCGTGAATCGCTGGCCTCTGGCGACATTGCCGCCGTGCAGCCGACGCAGCTCGCAGACAATACGCCGCTGACCAGCCGTAGCTATAAGGTGCGTTCCGGCGACACCATTTCCGGGATAGCTTCCCGTCTTGGTGTGACGACCCGCGATCTGCAGCAGTGGAATAACCTGCGCGGCTCTGGATTAAAGGTTGGGCAGAATCTGGTTATTGGCGCAGGCAGCAGCGCCCAGCGTCTGGCGAACAACAGCGATAGCATCACCTATCGCGTTCGTAAAGGCGATTCGCTGTCGAGCATCGCCAAACGTCACGGCGTTAATATTCGCGACGTGATGCGCTGGAACAGCGATACCGACAACCTGCGCCCAGGCGATCAGCTAACGTTGTTTGTGAAAAACAGCGATCGACCAGAGTCCTGATACCTCTGGTTCGACAAAAAGGCACCGACTTCCCCGGTGCCTTTTTTATTGCCTAAATTAAACCGCTTTATGCGCTTCGAACAGAATGGTATCGCTGGTAAACGATCCGTCCTCCTGTAACTCGAAGTACGCTTTGACCTCCGCCGAAGCGCTCTGCTGATATAAGCGAATCGCCTCCACCAGCGGCTCAGGAGTACGCATCCGCGCCACCCATGAACTGAACTCCAGCGGCAGGCGATCGGTCAACAACTGGTTAACCACCAGCCCCGCTTCAGTCGCCAGCGTCAACCACTCGCCGCTGGAATAATTACGCACATGCGAGGTGTCGCGCAGGGCTTCCACCGTCTGCAGCCAGACATCACGTACCGGATGACCCGGCGACATCACGTCCATCACGATAATCACCCCGCCCGGCTTGAGAACACGTTTCACCTCACGCAGCGCCTGGCCAACGTCATGCCAGTGGTGAGCGGAGTAGCGGCTAATCACCACATCAAAGCTGGCATCAGCGAACGGCAGCGTTTCGGCGTACCCCTGCTGGGTCACGATATTGCTAAAACCTTTCTCCTTTGCCGCGGCGGCAACGACCTCCAGCATCTGGCTCGATAAATCATAGGCGGTCACCTCGGCAACCTGTCCCGCCGCGGTAAAGCTGGCGTGCCCTGCCCCGCAGCCCATATCCAGCACTTTCGCCTGAGGAAAATCAGCCAGCCGTTCCGCCAGCCGCTGCAGATCGCGACCAAAGGCGTGTACGGCGCTGGTCAGATAGGCGCTAGCCTGGGAGCCGAACTGCTTTTCGACGTTGTCATGGTGAGAGCGTGTTGTCATGTTGTCTTGTCCTTACGGTTTTTTTTGAGTAATAAAAGGCAGCACCATGCATGCGCAGGCCTGCCCCATGGCAGGCCTGACCAACCTTAAATTAATCAGGCTTGCCGGGACTGAATTCGACTAGTAGCGGGTTGTGGTCGGAGGCGCGGGTCACCAGCACGGAAGCATCGTGCACGCTTAACCCACGGTAGAACACAAAATCGAGGGGACGACCAAACGCGCGGCGGCGCTGATCGTCTGAGAAACGAACTTCGCGTAACGACATCTCACGCGCAAAGCGGTACAGCGCATTCATCCGCGGCCGGCTCCAGGCATTGAAGTCGCCGGCCATGATCACCGGCCCGCTGTGATGGGCGATCTGATCGCCAATTGGCAGCAGCTGTTTGCTGTAGACGTCGACGCCAAGGCTAAAGTTGACGGCATGGATATTGACTACCATCAACAACCGCGCATCCGGCAGCGGATAAACGGTCACTAACGCCGATTTCGGCAATCGCAAAATAGGCTCGCGCTCGCGCAGCGGACAGCAATAGATGGGGTGCGCGGAGGCCAGCGTCATTACGCCGGAAGGATGCTGCGGCAATACCAGCGCCGGCACCTGATCGGCGGCCAGATAGTTTGAAGTCGCGAACCGGACCAGTTCTGGGGTGGTTTGCGCCTCCTGCAACAGGACCAAATGCGCATCTTTGCCGAAATTTTTGAGGACCGACTGCCACTCTGCGCGCTGCTGCTTGAAGATATTCCATACCAGCACGCGGATCTTCTCATCGCTGCTTAACGGCGTGCCGGCGGGATAAACCGGACTTACGCCCGCAAACGCCCCCGGAGGCAATATTCTCTCCGCAGGTTGTCCGGCGACATAGCGCATGGCGTAGGTGTTCTTTCGCAATTTGGGCATTAATCCTCGATAACAGAAACCAGCCCGACGACGACTGGTTATTCTGTTATAGGGATTTTCCCATACACTTTCAATGCAAATTGCGAGAAACCCTTAGCCTTCGGGAGAAAGCGCTGCCGAACGGCGTGGCAATTTATCTAAACGTCCGCTCAGGACCACCAACAGCAAAGCGACCAGCACAATCATCGCGCCAATCCACGGCGTCTGCGCCAGACCGTACCGCTCGACCGTCTGTCCGCCGACGATCGACCCCAGAGCAATGCCGACGTTAAAGGCGGCAATATTCAGGCCGGAAGCGACGTCGACGGCGCCAGGCGTGTACTGTTCGGCTTTTTGCACCACATACACCTGCAAACCCGGCACGTTGCCGAAGGCGAAGATGCCCATCACCAGTACCGTTGCCAGCGCGGCATAGTGAACGCTGGCGGTCAACTGGAAGACCAGCAGCAGCACCACCAGCGCGGCGAAGATAAACTTCAGCGCGGAGACGGCGCCATGCTTATCGGCCAGTTTGCCCCCCCACACATTACCGATAGCCACCGAGACACCATAGCCCAGCAGGATCCAGCTCACCGCTGACGGACTGAAACCGGCCAGCTCCTGCATCATCGGCGCAAGGAAGGTAAAGGCGGTAAACACGCCGCCGTAGCCCAGCGCGGTAATGGCGTAGATCATCAGCAGGCGCGGATGGGTTAATACTTTAATCTGATCGCGCAGGCTGGCGCTGGCGCGGCCCGGAATATTATTCGGTACCAGAATCAGGCTGCTGATAAGGGCAATGACGCCCAGAATCGATACCGCGAGGAAGGTTTCCCGCCAGCCAAAATGCTGGCCGATGAAAGTCCCGAACGGTACCCCGGTTACCAGCGCGACCGTCAGGCCGCCGAACATAATGGCAATGGCCGAGGCCGCTTTCTCTTTTGCCACCAGGCTGGTAGCAATTGTCGAGCCAATAGAGAAGAACACGCCGTGTGCCAGGCCGGTCAGCAGTCGCGCCAGGATCAGCGTTTCATAGCCCGGGGCCTGCCAGGCCAGCACATTACCCGCCGTAAACAGCACCATCAACGCCAGCAGCAGCTGTTTACGCGGCATACGCCCGGTCAACGCCGTCAGTACCGGGGCGCCGATCGCCACGCCCAGCGCGTAGATAGAGACCAGCAGTCCCGCCGAAGGCAGGGAGATAGAGAGTTGCTGAGCAATGGTCGGGACCAGGCCGACAATCACAAATTCAGTGGTGCCAATTGCGAAGGCACCGATGGTTAAGGCAAATAGCGCCAGTGGCATAATTTACTCCGTAGCATCAGGATTAAGATGACACGTAGTATGAAGGGTTGTATAAATAACAAAAACTATCAAAGTATCAATAGAATTTTGCTATAAGTGCAATAATGAGAGCCACATCAGAGGAGATCGCCATCTTTGTGGCGGTGGTGGAAAGCGGGAGTTTCAGCCGGGCGGCCGAGCAGCTCGGACAGGCCAACTCCGCCGTCAGCCGGGCGGTCAAAAAGCTGGAATCAAAGCTAGGCGTAAGCCTGCTCAATCGGACCACCCGCCAGCTCAGCCTGACAGAAGAAGGCGAGCGCTATTTTCGCCGTATGCAGGTGGTCTTGCAGGAAATGGCGGCGGCAGAGAACGATCTGCTGGAGACGCGCACGACGCCGCGGGGCCTGCTGCGGGTAGATGCCGCGACGCCGGTGATGCTGCATTTTCTCATGCCGCTGGTGAAGCCATTTCGCGAGCGCTACCCGGAAATGACGCTGTCGCTCGTCTCGTCTGAGACGTTTATCAATCTGATTGAACGGAAAGTGGATGTGGCCATTCGGGCCGGGACCTTAACGGATTCCAGCCTGCGCGCCCGACCGCTGTTTACCAGCTATCGTAAGATCGTCGCCTCGCCCGACTATGTCGCGCGCTACGGTATGCCGCAGCATCCATCCGATCTGAAACAGCATCACTGCCTCGGCTTCACCGAGCCGGTATCGCTGAATACCTGGCCGGTATCCTGTTGCGATGGCCAGCTGTTAGAGATCGAAGCGGCGGTGTCATCCAATAGCGGCGAAACGCTCAAGCAGCTGTGCCTTACCGGCAACGGTATTGCCTGCCTGTCGGATTACATGGTGGATAAAGAGATTGCCAGCGGAGAGTTTGTCGAGCTACTGGCCGATAAGCGCTTACCGGTGGAAATGCCTTTCAGTGCCGTCTATTACAGCGACCGGGCGGTCAGCACTCGCATCAGGGCATTTATTGATTTTCTGAGCGACCACGTAAAACAGCTCCCGAAGAAGCTGTCGTAATACCTTCTCGGGCGGCAGGGCGAACGGCATACCGGTAGCGAGTGATTAATCCCACTGCGGCGCCAGACCTTCCGGGCTCACCAGCCGATCGTTGCAATCCAGCGCAGCGATCGCCTGTCGATCTTCATCATCCAACTGCAGATCCAGCGCCTTCAGGTTGCTGGCCAGGTTATCACGCTTCGTCGAGGACGGGATCACCGCGTACCCCTCGCCCATCGCCCATGCCAGGATAACCTGCGCCGGAGTCGCATTATGTTTCGCCGCGATACGGGCAATCACTTCATCTTTCAGCGCCTTACCATAAGCCAGCGTCATGTAAGAGGTGATGTGGATGCCGTGCTCACGTGCCCAGTCGACGACTTTACGGTTTTGCAGATACGGCGAGAGTTCAATCTGGTTGGTCGCAATGTTTTCAGCGCCAACGGCGGCAATCGCGCGCTCCATCAGTGGAATAGTGAAGTTGGAGATACCAATCTGACGGGTCAGACCCAGCTTCTTCGCTTCCATCAGGGCTGCCATAAACTCTTCAACGGCAACCGCATCGTTCGGTGATGGCCAGTGGATGAGCGTCAGGTCAACATAGTCCGTGCGCAGCTTCTGCAGACTTTCTTGCAGGCTGGCGATGAGTTTGTCTTTGCTCAGGTTCTCGATCCAGATTTTGGTAGTGATGAACAGCTCATTACGCGGCACGCCGCTTTCGGCGATAGCCTGACCCACCGCGGCTTCGTTGTCATAGATTTGCGCGGTGTCGATAGCACGATAGCCCAGCTCCAGCGCGGTTTTTACGGATGCGATAACAACATCATCTTTCAGACGGAAGGTGCCAAGACCAAATGCAGGGATTGCCATGATTTTCCTCGTTATTTCTTCATTTCGGTTAACGGATGAAATTATGGCTGATGGTGTGGAGGGGAAAAAGAGCGATTAATGCAGAGGATTTTTGCTGAATTAGCAATAATAGAGAACAGATCAAACAAAAAAGCCCTGAGCAAATGCTCAGGGCTCTTAATAAGTGGCGGAACGGACGGGACTCGAACCCGCGACCCCCTGCGTGACAGGCAGGTAT
>OJVV01000097.1_pt1 | contig 56261 bp, 61 predicted proteins | sample 1600271 | NCBI WGS metagenome assembly OJVV01 (sample SAMN04436850, study PRJEB24849) | human gut metagenome | biome: human gut; feature: NICU; material: stool | host: Homo sapiens | place: USA: Saint Louis, MO | collected 2011-10-07
CCGGTAACTCTCAACCTTTCAAGGCCATGTGTCAGATCAAGTCGCGACTAATACAAAATAAGAATGATAATATTCAGATGAAAACTATATTCTTTCTTTTTGATCAACATCTTCAGAATAATCAACAAAAATGTCATCTTCTGAAACAGAGTCCCAGTCAACATCTTCGTCGGGAGTAGAGAGTAAAGGTTTATCATCTTCTTTATCGATTGTTTTCTCTACGTTATTTGTAAGTACCGTATCTTTATAAACGGTGACGAATACGTCTTCTATGCCTTCACTGGTCGTTCTCAGCGACTTCTTAACATATTCTTTCCTTGTGGCATTTAATGTCCTGTACTGTCCTTTCAGAAAGAGATTTGCGTTTATCATAGTATGCTTCCCTTCTTTGACCAGAATGCCTTTATTTATTAGCTTATTCCAGCATTTACACACGTTAGATTTGCTCATATTAAGCTCTTCTGCGAGTGCCGACTGAGATATACTGGCAATGAGGTTTCCATGCTGCATGAGCTTACATAAGCGGAACATTATTGTGTATTCTGCACCAGACATATTTTTTCCTAGCTTTTCCAGATTATCAAGAAAAGCATGAACATAGGCTATTCCCGGTTGAATATCAGAACTTCTCTCTTTTTTTACATTTACGGTTATTTTATCTTTTCTGTTTCTGTTATAAAAACTGTAAATCTCCAGTTTCTGTTTGTCTGTAAAATGATTTCTGTTGATATATTCTTCCACTTCTTCACTGCTGGAGGTCATTATTGTATTGTAATCAATGCTCATCGGTTATCCTTTTATTATTATTATGTTTATTCTATATAATGCAGGATATACTTTTGTCAAAAATAAATGTGAAAAAAGGAAAAATAATACACTTTTGCGAAATAGTGTTCACTCCTTTCCGGGCGTTTTAACTATAAAAAAGTTTCCACAGAAGAAATTTTGGTTTCCGTACAGGAAACTTCGGTTTCCACAGAAGAAACTTAAATTTCCGTACAGGAAACTTTTTTCGTCAAATCTCTTTTAAATATAATAGGTTACGCCTCCTTAATACTATAATATGTTTAATAACCTTAACGGGGAGTGTGCCGGTTAAATGGCACCGTCTATTTTGCCGCTATGTTTTTACTTGATGTTATGGACAGCAAGTGATTGTTTTATACAATCACGAAGCGCTGCTGATTATTTAGTAAATATACAATTGTTTTTCCTCTACGTTATAGCGGCTACGCCGCAATTCTTTATTGATAAATCCATCATTAACAGGGATGAACCCTGTTTCAGCAATGTGATTGTTTTGGACAATCACGAAGTGCTGCTGTGGATATTGTTTTTCTGTAAACTTAAGAATAAATGCTATATATCGAAAAAAGATCTGGTCTTTGGTAAAAGGATTCTTCCCATATTGCAATTAAATAATGGAAAATGTGTTAGCCATTAAATCCCATTGGATATCAGCGTCAGGGCGTAGCCGTGCGGCAGCACATGAGCGTTAGCTCATAGGATAAATATCTTTTCAACAGAGAGTAATAAACAGGCAGTAAATCTGTTCTGAAGGGTAAGTTAAATTGGATTTTCTTCAACAGGGAATGGTATTTTTTATATAAGATAAGGAGAAGCATACAATGAAAGCTATAAAAATAATAAACATCTTTAAAGCGAAAGAAAACATTCCCTTTATGACCTGTTTGATCACCAGCATGGAGGAAAATGAAAAAGGAATAAACCTCACGCTGGAAAATGGTGAAAACATTTGCATTAAAGATTACGGTTATTACTTCCTGTCAGAAGCCGACGGTGATTTGGACAGGGAGCAAATGGTAAACAGCTATCGAAGGTTAATTTCTGAACTTGGCCAGATGAGTGAAGAAACGATAACATCATTAATGCCCTAAGCTGAATACGTCATCATTGTTAATTTTGTCGTTGGTTTTATAACTTCATGACAAACATCGCTTTTAAGTCAAATTGCGGATCGGTTAGTATTACATCAATTTAACCCCAGACATGACAAGGAAAAGTAAATGGATCGTCAATACAACAATGAACAGACCACGGAAGTGCTTGCAACAATGGATCAATCACCGTTTACGGCGGAACAATTGGCCGGAATGAATGATGAAACATGGGCGCTCATCTCTGACCAGCAGGAATATAGCCGCCAGCATCCTGTTAATGCCCTATAACCTTTCGAACATTCAGTCAAGGCACACCAGCATTGGCGAGCCGCCGTCGGCCACCACAATCAATTGATATAAAAGATCGATATGTTGATATTGATAGTTTATGACGATTAAAAACGATTTATTGATCGTTATATCAATTGATTAAATCGATCGATATTGTCTATTTGATAGTTTATGTCTATCGTTTGCTTTTTATCGATCGATTTAAACGATATGACGAATATCAAAAATAATTCAATTCTATCAATTGGTTAAACAGACTGCTTCAGGACCGGGTGTGATTAGGCTAAGAATGGGATCTCTTTTGCTTTCATTCCTGCCATGAACAGTCAGTTCGTTAACATTGATGGGATATTAAGATGAAAAAAATCTTACTTATGGCAGGCGCTGCGCTGGTTCTGGCGGGCTGTGGTGAAAAAGGTGACTATGAGAAAGCGATCAACGCGAAGATTGGTCAATCGAAAACCTGTTTCTCACTGAGAAACAACGATGTCACATTCCCTATCCAGCTCTCGAAACCACGATTTGATGAAACAGGCACTGGAACAGGATCTGTGATCCTCGACGGCCTCGTTGAACAGGGCTTAATGGCCTTTGTTAAAGGCTGGGATAACAATACGCTTGGGATAACAGATGAAGGTAAACAAGCCAAAATCTGGAATGCCAAAGAAGGTGTTTGTATTGGTCACCGGGTAGTTGATGAAGTGAAGGAATGGACCGAGCCGGGCAACGGTAATCAGAAAGTTGTTCGCGTCACCTATACATGGAAATTAACTGATGTTCCTTCATGGGTGGATAAAAGCGCGTTCTCTGGTGTGAAAGGGATGAATGAAGCTGCTGATGGTGCCATGAATCTTGTTAAAACCAGCAATGGTTGGAAAGCGATCTAAGGTGGCTATTATGGAAAACAAAACTATCCAGTGTCCGTTTTGCCTGAAAGAAAGTCAGAGAGGCGTCCATGTCTGCACCGGCTGCATGGCAACTGTATTATATGGAGCCTACCCCAGCTGGTATGCTTTCGTAGTTATATTATTGACCTTCGGCCTGTCTATACTGATCGGAATGTCTACAGGCATGGCGGGGGCTACTATCAGCCTACCAATCATCGCGGCTGTTGGGTTTGTCGCAGGTAAGGCAATTTTCTCTGATAATGTTGTTTTCAGGAGAAGGATGTGACCTGAACTGTGTAATTTCAGAATGAGGAGTGGTTTGTCATTCCTCATTTTGATTGTATGTGGAAATTGTTATTTTATGAATGTAAATTAAATATTGTTTATATCTGAAAATCAGGCTAACTCTTTTTTTGAAAAATGTTTCTTATTCTTTCAAGCTCCTCTACAATGGGGTTTTTTTCACCTTCACTATATGCGAAGGGACGTAAATCGATATGATTTTTCTCCATGACTTCCTTTCCCATATAGCTATAAGTTGCAGTTATTGTGAATTGCTCTGGTAATGGATTTTTTGATTCACCAAAGACTACCCAACCTTGACCAAGAGCGAAATATAGTTCTTGATTAGGTGCAAAGCTATCAATACGAGTATTGAATACATTAATATTTTTTAAGTTTCTATCCTTTTCATCGAACTGATAAAAATCCTTATCTAATTCTAGTTTTACATTTAAAGCCGAGGTTTTACCGCTATTAAAAATTTTAAGGTATAAGAATGTGGTATGAGGTCTTATTACTGGTTGTATAACCAAGTATGGGCGAGATAATGCCTCAGTTTGATCATTCATTATCTGAACTGATCGTTCATTCATTTTTGACATTTTATATGTTAAATATGCATAAGCTCCTGTAATAATTACGAGTATTGCTGTCAATATTTCCATTGTCATGTTTTGCACCTATTTATTATTTATGGTTGAATGTAAAAGATGAAGTAATTTAATTTTTGAGAGGCTAGGAATTACAACTTAGACTGATTAGTTTTTGATATCCAAGTGTCATATCTTCAATAAAATCTTCTCCGATAGTCGGGAATCCTGAAACTAGATGTTCTTCTTCCTTTATCTTGAATATTTTATACAAATAGCTTTTTTTCTTATGTACGACATGAACTGCTGGAAAAGGTCTGCTGTTTATAATCTTATTATTAAGTTCTTTATCATCAATAATATTATATTGGTCGCCAGTGATGTCAATCACAATGTCATTTATCTCAAGCCAGTAGTGAGTTATGTGATCATCTTTACCTGTTGCTGCGCTTACGCCTGTTATCACAAGCTCAGGCCATAGTTTCAGGAAATGATATGAAAGAAGCATTGAAGAAAGTTTACAACTCATAACAGGAAAACAGTCTATAACAAGGCTTGTGTTCTTTTTGTCACAAGTCTCGATCAATTTTCGGAACTTTACAGCTTCATCCTGAATTTCGGTAATCGTTAACAACATGTGTCCTTGGTTGAGTAAGATGATTTATCTTGATAATATACATTATTGGCTGAGAATAAAAAAGGATTTTTTATTCTCGTTCTCTGTAGCCCGGCGGTTTTAATTTTAATGTATTATTTTTTCTGGATAGTATAGATGGTGTGAGATCCAGACTATGATCGCGTTCAGGTATTTCATATTTTGGACGGCTTGGGAAACGGCTCATCTCTTCCTGTGTTGGCTTGTAGTCATCTTGGTTAAACTTGGCTTTTTTCTCATATTCAGTGCGTAGAATAGGGTATCCTAATACTTCATCAAGGACATAGTTTTCAGCAATACGTTTGTCATGTTCTTCACTGATACTATCAACTTTAGTTTTGTTTGTTTTAGCCCATATGAATTTATCCCTGATAAAATCGACTAAAAGAGCTGTAAAGCGTTTAAAAATATTATCCTGACGTGGAATAGCCTGTTTTCTCTTAACACGTTCTGGGGCGCTTCTGGATGCCCTGTTTAGGTTTTGAGAAGGAGATGCTTTCAAAATTGTATTTGTACCAGAATCAGAAACATTGATTGATGGCTGAATACCAGCAACAACTTTACTGATTTTTGTCTTATCACGATATGATTTAACCCCTCTGGCACGGGTATTAGGAGCTGGCGCTACCAGCATTGGTTTTTGCGTCGTATCAGCAGAAGAACCGGAGCGCGTTTCTGGTAATACAATCTCTTCTGGTTCAGCAAGAACAGCCACGGTGAAGCTTCTGACATCAACGACGATTTCAAGATCAAGTTCGCTGAATGTTTTGTAGACTTCAACGGCTTCTTGCTTGGCAGCATCACGAACAGCCTGTTCTGCAGCTCGTTGCTCTTGAGCTGCCTTACTACGCCATTTAGCACTGTGGATACGTTTCATTGGAGGACGGTTTGTTTCAGCGGCTTTAGCAAGCCATAGCGCTTGTTCTTCATTGTCCAGAGCCACTGCTGCTTTTTCTAACGCTTCCTCGTGCTGAGTCTGAAGGGAACGATGATCAATACGTTCTGCTGAGCCTGCAGCGGCAAGGAAGCTGTTCGCCATAGATGCCCATGATTCGCGCCAGAGCACAGACATTTTTCTGTCGTTCCAGCTCCTTTCTTTTTTGCCGAAGCCTTCCGGGCCTATAGTTTTTAATGTCAACATAACGTGAGCGTGTGGGTTATCACTATCAAGATCATGGAAAGCGATATCGGCAATCATGCCTTTCTCAACGAAATTTTTTTGACAATATTCGAGAACAAGTCTTTTCTTGTCATCATTGTTTAACTCGGCAGGAATAGCAACATCGAAATAGCGGGCTGTCTGACCATTCTGTTGACGCTCAACGCTTTCCACTTCATTCCACAATGCTGTAGAGTCTTTTACGATGTGTTCTGGAGCATTAGCGGGAGCTAATATGAAATGTCCGTACAAATCAGTTCTGTGGCTATAATTATATGTATCACCTGTTCTTTCATCTGTGATTCTGCAACGAGCATGATAGGCAGCCTTCGCAACGGAAGATCTGCCCTCACTTCGCTTCACAATTTTAAAATCCAGATGAAAAATAGCCATGCAATAAAAAACCTCAATATAAATTTAAATATCCAACCAAAATATTAATCTCCAATGCGACTATGCTGGTTTTAGTTTTTAGTAAGAAAAACTTTGGTGTTGACGTTGACCTTGTTTCCGAAGGAAACGGTGTTAGCCTGCGGCAGGCAACCGTCGGTAGACCCCACACGCTCACGAAGTGAGTGTATAGGTGGGCATTGCTTTATTTTTATATCTCCTGACGGAGCTAAAAATAACGACAATGTAAAAAGTTTCCCTACTCTTAATTAATAACACTAGTTTTAATAACTGTGAAATTAGTTAGAGTAGAATCGGATGAACGGCTGAGGTAGGATAATAAGGTTAAGTATTTATGGTTTAGAGAGCGCCCGTAAGGGCAGAAGTAGTCTTTTTCTATCCCGCCGTAAGGCGGGAAAGCAAAATTTAAATGAAATAGTAAAAATAACAAATACTTTTATGCGTTGCACAATTCACAGGTTAAGATGAAGAATTAAAGTTTAAAAGCAACGGGTAAATATTTTCCATTGATTTAATAAAATAAGTAACGGGGAGAGTATCAGACATTTAGTGTTAGTATTTGCACACGTAAGTGTTGCATGATTTTATTTTTAACTAACTAACGTCTCATTATTAAAACCAAAACATCATTTTTTGCAATAAATCTTATCATTAACAGGCCAAGCCTGTTCAGCAATGTGATTGTTTTGAACAATCATTGAATGCTGCTAATTTGATTTATTTAAAATTAAATTGTATTTAATATGAATATTCAAAATAATAAAAGGAGCAAAGTGATGACAGATAAATATTTAAATTTTATGGGGCTGGATTTTAACGAGATAGCTGAGAAAAGGAAATATTTCAAAGGATTTGAGCGGGGGATCATGATAAACGGTGAAGATATTGAAGAAGAAATGTTCTATTTCTGCTGTGTTATGGATTATTTTTATGAGCGATACAATTTAGTTTCATTCTCTTCATATCGTGCATTCTGCACCTCTCTTGATTCCTACCTATATTCCGTATTGTATCTTATCAAGGGCGGTTCAGTAAGAGGTCTAATAGGTTTCCATCCCGGAAGACTTTTCTGCTATACCTGTGATTTAGGCAGCGATGAAACATTCTATCTGCTTAATCAGTTCTACAGGGATGAATGGGCCATTAAGAAGGGAGAAACAGATGAGTGAAGATAAAGAGTCTGTAATCAATGAACAGAAGGGCAGAAAACGACAAGCTGAGAAAACCATTAAGCAAAAAATTGCTTCAGCCCAAATGCGTCTGAATCGCCTTAAAACCAAGGATAAAGCGTTAACAAAACAGACTGAGACCCGCCAGAAGATTATTCTTGGTGCTGAGGTGGCTAAAGCTGTTGGATGTGATGTATTTGATATTGATAAAGAGCTTGTGCTTGGGTTTTTACTGGCGCTACCTCAACTCAGTGAGGCTGATGCTATGAAATGTAAGAAAAAAGGTCGGGCGTTCCTGCTGGAGATGATCGGGCGACAGACCTGATAATTTTGGGATAAATCTCATTACAAGGGCCGGTTTCTGATTTGTTGGTAAAGTGTATGATAAAAGTTTCGTCAGAATGGATGAACGGTAATGAATGTAAATACGATGGATTTACAGGGCAAGCTACAGGTCTCGATGACCAAAGCGGCTGCATTACTCCCGGCGGAGGTAGGTCAACATCTGCTGGCACTGATCACACCGCAAGCATTAGCTACGATGGCAGGAATTGTTGTCATCTGGGCAGGCTCACATTTCTTTGGCATCGGTGAGATTGCGGATGTGATCTTACTTATCGTAGGCTGGGCAGCGGTAGGTGGTGTAGCTGTTGAAGCAGGGAAAAAGCTCTATGATTTTGCTATTAAAACCAACAACGCTAAAACGGAAGCTGATCTTGACGCGGCAGCGCATGATCTTGCTGATGCAATAACTCTGTTGGGTGTCGATACCGTTCTGGCACTGTTATTGCGTAAAAAGCCGGGTGATACTTTCAAAACGACAAAAGGAAATATGAAAATATCTCCATATAGCAGCAAAGTTAAGGCATCTATGGCTAGCCGCGCCCCAAGAAATACCAATCCCTCATGGCGATATCGTCCAAAGATAAGATTTACTAATCAGCTAAACGCTGGGGAAGGTTCAACCAATATATGGGGCGACATCACCGTTGGACGTAGATACGATCCTACTCACAGAACATCTGATGAAGCATCCAAAGACTTGCTGGTTGCGATATACCACGAGCGAGTTCATCAATTTGTAGCACCTAAATTCTATCTTCTTCGAGAGTTAAGGTCCTATGTGCGAACCAGCGCATATTACAAGTCATTTATACTAAGATACCTTGAGGAAGCTTTTGCCGAAACAATAGGGCAATTAAGAGCGAATGGAATGTCATATAAATATATTGTCCGTGGATTCAAATTCCCAATTGCTGACAACTATGAAATTACTTTTACAGCATTGCGTCATGAAATGGCTGGTATACTTCTGGGGCCAGTAGTTGTAGGCGGTATCACGTATAACGTTTTTTATGGAATGCAAAATGCTCACTAAATATGAAGCTATAAAAATAGCCAAACAGAAAGCATTTGAGTATAAATTATCATGGAGTGATAGGAACTTATCTGTGAAGGCAGGAGAGATAAATAATAAGCCATGCTTTATAGTATCAACTATGGATGATGGTTGCGATGAATCGGGGTCATGGTTGGATTTTCAATTTTCCAATCCGAACGTTTTTTATATCAATTCAGTTGATGGCACTTTTTTAGGTTATAATATTGCTAACCGAAAACATATATTTATAAGTGATGATAAAGACAGTATGGAATAAAATAATTTGAAAATGATCACGAGCGAAAAGGCTATTCAGGTAGCGAAAGAGGATGCTGAAGAACATCAGCGGGGATGGGATCATGATTATCATGAAGCAGTCAAAATTAATTTACATGGCGAGCCTGTATGGATGATTTCCACATCGGATATTCAGTATAATAAGGATTTGCCGTGGTTTATTGAGAATCTTCCTAATCCTGTATATTGTTATATCAGCATGGTAAGTGGTGCATGTGTTGCTATTGGAAATCGACGAAATGAAATCTGTCTGGATGAGAATAAGAAGCTTTATAATATTAAAGGTAATCCGCTCATCATTAATAACTAAATTAAGAACTATGCAATATTGATTTTATTGTTACATTCATTATTTGTTTTATATCTATTTGATTAATTGAAGGGGGTATAAAACAATGAAGGGCGTAACTCTAATAAATAACAAAAAAAACAATTATGGATTTTCATTATTAGAACTATTATTAGTGCTTGGCATTATTGCAGCACTGATTGTTGCTTCTTTTTTATTATATCCAAAAGTACGAGATTCAAGGTATGTAGATATTGAAGCAAAGCATATAGGGCAAATTTATGCCTCTGTAAAGAGTGTCTATGCTGGACAACCCGACTATCGTGGGCTTTCTACAACGGCAGTTTCAATACCAGCTCAATTTTTCCCAGATGACATGCTGACTAAAAATATTACATGGGGAATGTCTCCTTGGGGGGGCTATGTTGTCGTTGATGCCAACAATATCAGTCCATCAGGTGCACCCAATTCTTCATTTACCATTACTTATTCGGACGTTCCAGCTAACGTTTGTACAAGGCTAATAACCTCAGTTGGAAGTGCTTTTTTCAATATCTACGTATCAAATGTAAAAGGGATAGTAGACAAAAATTCAGGAACGCTAGTCAAAAACAATGGTGGTGATATCGATGTGGTTTTAACCGCTTCAGTTTGCTCTGCAGGAAATTTGAATAATCAAATATCATTTTTATCTCTCTGAGTAGCGTCCGCTTATCTATAAAACTAATTTTTTGATTGTCAATTTCATACCGGATCAGGAAAGGTTCAGCTATTTTTAGATGCCGCATCCATACCCAGATAACATGAATATAAAAAATGGGTGGTTGTTTTTGGCAAGCATGAAAGGTCGAAAAACTTAATAGAATATGGGATGTCCGGTGTTAATGAAGAATATGATTGTAGAATCAATTTTTTATTAAATTAAATTTGACATTGTTATTTATTAATTATATTTTATATTTATCATCGCAGATGAATAACTCCATATTCTAATCTTGTAAGCTGTGGTGGTATTTAATAAAGTCATGGGAGTATCCTCCCGATAAAGAGACCGTGTTTACTCGCGGTCTTTTTATTTTATCTAAAGTAATCCGTTTGTCGGTAATATCATATATAAGATTATTTTTATTATTGCTTTTATTTTTATATTTACTATTTGTTTTATATCTTTCCAATTAACCGAGGAGATATAAAGGAAATGAAAAATACAGTATTAATTAAAAGCATAAAAAGTAAAAAAGGGTTCTCACTTTTAGAACTATTACTTGTTCTTGGTATCATCGCAGCTTTAGTAGTAGCCGCTTTTATCGTTTATCCAAAAGTACAGGCTTCTCAACGTGCACAGGCTGAAAGTAATAACATAGCAACAATTCAAGCTGGTGTTAAATCTCTATATACAGCATCCTCTAGTTTTACTGGATTAACGAACTCCGTAGCCGTTCAGGCGAAAATATTCCCGGATAATATGTTAGTAGGGTCTGGCACGGAAGCAAAACCTGTTAATGCGTTTAAAGGTAATGTATTAGTCAAAGAAGATAGTACTGGTCCATCAAAAGCTAAAGGATCTTCTTTCACCATTACCTATGAAAACGTTCCTGCCGCAGAGTGTACCAAGATTATCACTGCAGCAGCCGGTAATTTCTATACGGCTGGCGTAGGAACAGCAGGCAATGTTAAAGCTGCTGGTGAGGTATTAGATGTCACAAAAACTGCAACACAATGTCAAACAGGTGGGAATGATAATACATTGATATTCACGTCAATATAATTTATTTTTTTCACGTTCTTAGAGCCGTTCTGTGAGTATAACCGGACGGCTTTTTATTTAATAATATTTATAGCTTAACGTCTTGAATATTTTTTGGGTTTTGTTAATTGTTATATAATTAATGATAAAGGAAATTAATCATGAAAACGACAAAAGGCTTTTCCCTGTTAGAACTTACTCTTGTTTTAGGAATAGGAACTTTAATGGCATTTCTTAAATTTCAGGATATGATACATGAACAGGAAAACTTGAAAGCCTCGGCTGCAGGACAGCAAATAAGGCAGTTAGGTGAGGCTGTAAATGGATATATTAATATACGCTATGATAAACTCTCTGTGTTATCAAACGCGGCAGGGAATGGAACCGATCCGGGACCAAGAATATGTTCAACAGCGACATCACTCTGTACTATTACTTACCAGACGTTGATAAACGAAGGGCTGGTACCTTCAACTTATGTTGCTAAAAACAGCTTTGGGTCTGATTACTCTATTCAGTTAAAGCGTACAGGTATTGCTCCCAACTACGTTGTAGATGGAATTGTAATAACTAACTCAACTTGGTCAGAAGGGGCTAAAACCCGCTATGACCTGTTGGGAAAAGCTATGCAGGCCGCAGGTATCGATAGTGGTATGACGAAATCTAACAGTCAGTTGGATGGTTATAATGGAAGCTGGAGTTATTTATCATCCAGCTATTCATCAATATCTAAAGCAGGTCTGTTAGGCTACAGGGTAGGATACAATTCAGCAATGTATTCAATTTATCTTCGCCGTGATGGAACGCTTCCTATGACAGGCAGCCTCAACATGGGGGTGAACGATGTATACAATGCTAAAAATATAACAGCAGCAGGTAATTTAGCAGTTGCAGGAAAGTCGGTATCGGATTTTCCTCAAGACTGGTCAGGTATCAGAACACAGGATGTTTTAGCAAATGGCACAATAGCATTAGTAGCTCCGGGGGCTGCGGGGAACACAGCATTTAAAGCTTTTATAAATAGTAGCGGGGATATGTATGCTTCGCATGAGATAACGTCAGGAGGGCAGGTTATAGCCCACAATGGATATGGTGATCGAATAGCGTTGGGTGGCGACAATGGGGGAAACGATTACGAAATAGGTCTGTCATCAGCTAAGCCTTTAACGATCTACTCACCAAATGCAGCTGGTTATACAACTGTGTTGCAAGTAGACAGGAATACCGTTATTCAGCAACGATTAGCTACGAATGGTATGAATCCAAACGATCTCCCTTCTGGATGGGCTGGAGGTATACGAACATATGATGTTTATGCTGCAGGCACTGTAGGAACAGGAAACGGAGGGAGCGTAAATGCTTACATGAATAGCAGTGGTGATATGAGTGCCTCCAGAAATATTTATGCGGGTAATGATATAAATGTTGGTCATCAAGTAAACAGCCAATATGTATGGGCTTCAGGAAACCTTAACTCAAATTATATTCATTCAAATGGTAATATTGATGCTGACAAAAGAGTTAATGCCGGAGAATATGTTTATATTAATGGGCAGGCCAATGTTGGATGGGGATGCTCTCCAAATGGTCTCATAGGGCGAGATGGGTCTGGTGAAATTCTTTATTGTAAAGATGGCCTATGGAAAAAGAGCACAGGAACAGGCAGGCAGTGTAATGCAAATGGATGTTATATGACACTATTTGATGGTACTGTTTTACAATGGGGACAAACGTGGAATAATCAGGGCGGAAACTCATATATTACTTTCCCGATAGCATTCCCAAATGCTTGTTCAAATGTTTCTTTAACTGCACTCAATACGTCCTTAAGTGGGAATGCTAAAAACGTTCCATATGTAAATGTTAGCTCAATTAATAATAGTTCGGTTTGGATATCAAATGGTCAAAGTAGTGCTTATGGAACCATGTGGTATGCTATTGGATATTAATTTGATAATGTTTTAATAGGAAATGATTTATGGGGGATTAAATTTATTTGTGAGTGGTGGTTGTGAATATATTTTAATTAACTTTCAAATATATTTGATAACCTATATTTAATATTATACTTAATAAGGATTCCTTGAGAGCATTCACTTCATTAAGTGTCTGATTGCTTCATATAGGGAGTGGTTTACAGCCCAATGGGCTGATTGCGTTGCCCCAAGTATGGGGATATGTATTCTCTCCAATAGAGAGTTCCCTTCAAGGGAAAAGGAAAGGGCCGTAAGGCCCTTTTCCATTTTATATACTGCTTAACACATCATTTATGGTTGTAGAGAGAATATATCTCGCAGGATTATGCATCTGTTTTTCGAGTGAGATAAAATGAGCATTGCCACAAGTAATTTTCGCATCTTCTTCATTACCAAGACCAATGTGTTTGCTTTTTGTCTCTACAACAAAGTAAATATGTTCTTCGCCATACTCTTCAATAACTAAGGCCCAGTCAGGATTGTAGGTTCCCAGCGGCGTGGGGATTTTAAACCAACCGGGAAGCTTCACATAAAGCTTAACTTCATCCTGTTCTTCGAGTTCCTGAGCGAAACGGCCTTCGACTTCAGAATCTCTGGGAACATATTCGTAGACTGACTTAGACGAGGTTTCGAAAAGATTACGGGCATATCCTGTTAGCTCTTTATCCATAAAGAGGCTTTGCGCATACACCTCTCCTTTTAGTGGATAATATTTAATACCATCAACAATTGACAGGCGTTTACAGTAGTTGATTCGGCCTATAGCTTCACTGATAAACTGCTGTGGATTTTTAGCAAAATCAGCGAGTCTTCCACTCTCTTTCAGGATGGTGCTTAAACTGCGTCTTGTCAGCCCGGTTTTTTCCTGTAGAACACTAAGAATATCTGGCAGTGGCTGCTCTGCAACATCTATTACAGCGCTTGTTGTCCCATTAAACTGAGCTTTTACATCAAGTCCAGATTGACTTTGTTTGATTGTTGCTTTGCTGAAACTGACCATTGCTTTTGCTACAGGCTGCATTTCAGAAAGTGATTTCGTACAGGATTTAATTAATTCTTCTTCATCAAATGCCAGTCGGTACAGCGTTTTTTGACAAATGCGCTGCCATAACGCTTCGAATTCCGGGCTGTTTAAGACTTCTTTCCGGTATTTGATTGTTTTACGCTCATCAGCATTGTTTATATTGAGTCGCCCTGCTGATTTACGCAGGATAGCTTCAATTTGTTCCTGTAGTGGGGCATACTTCTCACTAACAACAAAAGTGTCTTCGAGTAACACTTCTTTCAGGGCTTTTGTGATTTTCCCCGATTTTTCCAGATAACCTTCGGTCTGTAGTTCAGACCAAAGTTCATGTGAACCGGCGATACCCACAGCTTGTGAGGTATCAGAGAGGATCAGATGGGCAAACGCATCTTTTTCGATGATACCAAAACGGATGCCTGTTTCGTTCTCAATTTCGCTCTGTAGTCGTTCGGCATAGGCTTCATAATTTTCACTGGCAACGACGGTCAGAATGTTAATGCTGTCATCACGAACACGTTCCCCCTCTTGGTTAACGCACAGGCGAAGACCGCGGCCTAATGTTTGACGACGTTCTCGTTCACTTCCCATCTCTCGAAGGCTACAGATCTGGAATACATTGGGGTTATCCCAGCCTTCTTTCAAAGCAGAGTGTGAAAAAATAAACCTCACCGGATTCGAGAAACTCAAAAGCTTCTCTTTATTTTTCATGATGAGGTTATAACCGCGTTCCGCATTTTCGCGGCCTGCATTATTGCTTTCGGTTGTTTCAGCCCATCCACCTTTTTTATCAATGGAGAAATAACCATCATGAACGTCTTTAGCATGTTCTGGATGAGAAGGGAGCAAATCTTTATATGCGGGGCTTTTGATCGCTTTTAAATATTCTTCTTCAAAGATACGAGCATATTCACCCGGTTCACGAAGTCCTTCTTCATTAGTCTGGCGATAGAAATCAACCTTATCAATGAAGAACAGCGTAAGAACCTTGATTTGCTGAGAATTCAGGCGAAGTTCTTTATCAAGATGTTCACGAATTGTACGTCTAATCATATGACGTTGGATGAACATCGGGTCAATATCACCCACGACATCACCCACTTTCATATAGTAGGTATTAGAAGGTGTTTCCAGTGTAAGATAACCTTCTTTGCCCGTGCGGATCTCGCTAATCCTGTATCCCTGATAAATATCACGCCCCGTTTCGTCATCAAGTGTCGTACCGTCATACACGGTAATCTCTGATCGATTCACGATCCCTTTTTTATCGGCTAAATCAACAATAACAGTCGCGTTAATGTTATTCTTTTTACTGTTAATACTGACCAGTTTTACATAGGGGCTATTGCTTGCATTTTGGACTTCAAGCCCGGCAACTTCGATTTGTTTCACCAGTTTCTGATTGTAAGCATCAATGGCATCGAGGCGATACACCATATGATGTTTATGCACATGTGTCGCTGAATAGCGTAAGGTAAACATTGGGTGCATAGCATCAAGTGCGGTTTTACCTGCACCATTTAAGCCACCATCAACACTTTGCGGTTCATCGACAATAATAATTGGACGCGTAGCACGTATCAGATCAATTGGCTTATCCAGATCGTCAACGGTTGTTTTTTCACTGGACTGATAGAGCTTATTAACGTCTTTTTTGTTAATCGCACCCACCGTCATTACCATGATCTGCATAACAGAGCTGGTTGCAAAATTTCGCACATCCGCAGGTTTTGACGAGTCATACAGATAGTATTGGTATGGAACTCCCGCATAAAGGCTTTTGAAATGTTCTTCAGTAATTTGTAGTGTTTTATAAACGCCTTCCTTGATGGCAACGGAAGGAACTACGATGATAAATTTGCTCATGCCATAGCGTTTATTCAACTCAAGCATGGTGCGAAGATAAACATACGTTTTACCTGTCCCTGTTTCCATCTCGACAGTAAAATCATGGCTGTCGAGCATAGGTGAGGGAGGAAGCTGATTTTTCAACTGAACATTGTTTAAGTTTTTCAGCAGAACATCATCTTCGGGTATCTGTGGGTTTACAGGCATTGAACCTGTTGCGCCTTCAAATGAGAGTGCACCCTGAGCTGGGGCCAGCACAGTCATTTCGCTTTCCCATTTCTCTTGCCCTTCAAACAAATCACAGACCGATGTTATGGCGTTTTGCTGATAGGTAAGGTCAGATTCAAAATGTAGTTTCATCTCATTCCCTTACAGGCTGTGCAGGTTAGTCAGGCCGTGTTGTTCCAGAATGGCGCAAAGATTAGTTTTAGCAATATTATTTTCAAATGCGTCATCAAGGAAATAGCAGACAGTATCTTTGCCAGCTTTCAAACTCTTATGCCAGTCGATGATCCCCTTGGTCAGTTCTTCTACTGAAGATGCAGGGATTTGTTTAGCAAAGCAGGTAAACAATTTGCCACCGTCAACGCAAGAAACGGTTAATCCATCAAACTGGCGGATTTCAATGTTTACACTCAAGTCAATGCCACGCTTTAGCATTAACTCTGTGAGCAAATCTTCTTCACTACGGCCTTCAAGGATTGGGCTTACATAGGCATCAATCTGTTCTGAAAGGGTTTCTGCTGTGGCTTCCCATGGACGAATATTAGATGTATCAAGTTTAAACACACGAAAACCGACATCTCCATTCCAGTGTGGATTATCTTCTTGAACCTTTTTACCTGCACGGCGGAGACGTTCTTTAGTAAGCTCTGCTATGTTTCTAGGTTTATTTATCGAGTCACAAAAATCTGAAGCTGTTTTCTGATCCCTATCCTTGTCTGATAAAACTTCAGGCAATTGAACCAAAATAAATTTTCTTCGACCATTGTCCTCAGCATTCACTTTCATAACAGAATGAGCTGTAGTGCCAGAACCGGCAAAGAAGTCCAACACGATGTCATCCACTCCCATTCCTTGAGTGATTATATCTTTCAATAGGCTAACTGGTTTGGGGAAATCGAAAACTCGCATGTTGAACAAATTATCAATATCTTCGGTACCATGTTTTGTAAATATCTTATCTCCTATTAATGTAGACAGACCAGTGAAGTCTGAATCTAATTCTGAGATAAATGCTTTTCTTCTTGGTCTACCATTTTCATTTTTAGGCCAAAGTATTCTTTTCTCTTCAATAAGAGCATTCATTGTTTTAGGTTCGTACCTCCACCCCATTGAAGGACAGCCATAATTTATCCCTGTTTCAGGATTTATTAGGTCATAATGTAAGTTAGGTCTTCTTTCTGCTGTAGCGATACCAACCATATTAGCACTAGCCCAATCTCCTCTTTCATCATGATCGGGATTACTATATTGACTTGAGTCCCTTAAATCACCTGTGATTTTTTTTCCATAGCAAATAATATACTCATGGTCAATGGAGGCTCCTGTGGTTGTTCTGTTATCTTTGTTTTGTCTACTTTTCCAAATAAAGTTAGCTAAGAAGTTTTCTTCTCCAAAAATCTCATCGGCAAGAATTCTTAATTTCGGCATCTCCACGTCATCTAGTGATATAAATATAACTCCGTCTTTTGATAATAAATTTTTAGCCAATTTAAGACGTGGGTATATCATATTCAACCAGTCTGTGTGATAACGCCCACTTGTTTCTGCGTTTGTGGTGATTCGTACCCCATCTTCTGTTTGTCCTGTCATTTCAAGATAATTTTTCATGTTATCTTGGAAGTTATCAGAATAAACAAAATCTTTACCGGTATTGTAAGGCGGATCAATATAAATAAGCTTAACTTTTCCGGCATAACTTTTTTGAAGAAGCTTTAACACTTCAAGGTTATCACCTTCGATCATGAGGTTTTTGGTGTTATGCCAATCAACGCTTTCATCTTTACATGGGCGTAAGGTGCCACGAGAAGGCGTGAGAGCAAGCTGACGCGCCTGACGTTTGCCATGCCAGTTGAGGCCATAGCGCTCTTCTTTGTTGTCTACATTTTCACCCAAAAGCTGTTTTAAAACGTCATAATCAATGCTTCCTTCATTAAATACTTCGGGAAACAGAGACTTAAGTTTTCTAATATTATCTTCAGTGATATTCATTGATTGTAGTTCTGTCATATCAGAAGTTAGTTTATTCATAAAAAGTATCCGTCCTGAAGTCACGGGAAATCGGTGCCTGAAATTGGTAAACATTCTACGGTATGAAGTCATAGCCATCAACCAATGATGGCTATTCAAATATATTCAAAACAAAGGGTTACATGCTGCTATGTGATGGGTTATCAAGCGGTTAGCCTTGGATTTCAAACTCAAAACGATCACCTGTGGGCAAACTCAAACGGCCTGACTGCTCTTTCTCGATTGGCGTCAAGATAGTCAGCCCACCACTGAAGCATTAGCCTTCTCTCATCGAGATGTTCAGCAAGATGGATGTAAGCGGCGCGAACGTTATTACGCTCCTGATGGCTCATTTGACGTTCAACAGCATCTTTTGACCATAAGCCGGATTCGATCAAGGCACTACAGGCCATAGAGCGGAAACCATGTCCACAAACTTCCGTTTTAGTGTCATAGCCCATTTTACGAAGCGCATTGTTGACGGTGTTTTCACTCATTGGTTTATAGGCATAGTGATCGCCAATGAAGATGATTTCCTGATCCCCACTGAGCTTCTGAATTTCTCTCAGGGTTGCTATTGCCTGCTTGCTTAATGGGACAAGGTGAGGGGTTTTCATCTTAGAGCCGCGGCTGGAGTGTTTTACCCCTTGAAGTTCGTCACGTTCTGCAGGTATCGTCCAGAGCGCATTCTTGAAATCAATTTCAGACCAACGGGCAAAACGCATCTCACTTGAACGAACAAAAGTCAGTAAAGTGAGTCGAACAGCAAGGCGGGTGAGCAGTCTTCCTCTGTAGCTCTCAATGCGGCTCAGAAGCTCTGTAATGCGTTCAAATGGAAGAGCCGGGCGATGGACTCGTTTTGCTGTTGCAATGGCACCTGCTAAGTCCTGTGCAGGATTACTATCGATAATACTGTTATGAACAGCATATCGCATGATAGCGGTGATACGTTGCTGGAGACGAGCAGCAATCTCAAGATGCCCGGACTTTTCAGCCGCCTTAATTGGTTGAAGTAGGTCACGGGTTTTGAGGTCGGTAATGTTTCGTTTACCAATAACAGGGAACACATGGTTGGTAAGGCTGTTCAGCACTCTCTCTGCGTGAGTTTCTGACCAGTTGATGTTGCTTGCATGCCAGTCTCTGGCAACGGACTCAAAAGCAAGAGCGCCGCTTTGCTCTACCTTTTCTGTTTTTTTCTTTTCGGAGGGGTCGATACCAGCAGCAATTAATCTTCTGGCATCATCTCTACGGTTACGGGCATCAGCAAGAGAGACAGCAGGGTAGACCCCAAGAGCCAGTAGCTTTTGTTTTCCTGCAAAGCGGTATTGTAGACGCCAGTATTTGGAACCATTAGGATGAATAAGAAGATGCATGCCGTTGCCGTCAGTGAGCTTTACAGGCTTGTCGGCGGACTTTGCATTTCTTACTTTGACATCAGTGAGAGCCATCGTTTACCCCTCCCTGTGATGGTACAAAACGTATCGAACTAACAATACCAACAGATATACCATCAAGGCAATGTGGATGTTGATGAATGTTAGTGAACATCAGCGAGGGGGGTAAAGTAGATAGTTTGTTGACTTTAAAAAGAAAAACGGACGTCAATGGACGTCCGTGTATGAATAAGTGGTGCCCGGACTCGGAATCGAACCAAGGACACGGGGATTTTCAATCCCATTGCCGGAAAGTTAAATTTTTTGCCTTTGTGTTACAGAGATGTGAATAATCGCTAACGCATACATCCAAACCATTGTTTTGGATGTGCAAAATGACAATACTTCCCGTTATCTCTCCCAAAGGTGGAGAAGGCAAATCCACGTTTGCTGCTTACCTTGCCGGTTTTCTTGCCGATGCTGGCCTGAATACCCTTCTTGTGGATGCAGACTATTCCCAGCCCACAGCCAGCAGTATCTTCGCGCTGGAGCATGAATCCCCATTCGGTCTCTATGAATTGTTGATGCAGATGGTCAGTGACCATACGCAATGCATTTCGCAGACCGCCATAAAAAATCTCGATGTCATCTACTCAAACGACCCGGACGAACTGTTGCCGACCGCGATGCTCCACGCTGCAGATGGCCGTCTTCGCCTGCGTAACATACTTCAGCATCCTTTCTTTAACCGTTATGACGCCATTATTGTGGATTCTAAAGGCGCAACAGGCGTTATGACTGAGCTTTCCCTCCTGTCCTCTACCGGTAATGTGATGGGCGTTGTTAAACCCATCCTTCCGGATGTCCGTGAATTTATCCGCGGCTCCCTTCACATGCTTACCCGCCTGAAAACCTATGAAAATTACGGTATCCGCCTTCCTGATATTTCCATTCTCGTCAACTGTATCGAAAACACTCTGCTTGACCGTGAAGCAATGGACGGTCTTGCCGCCATCATTAACGAAAAACATTACGACGCCTCTGCGCTGGGCAACCGTGACGTTTATCGTTTACTCAATACCCGTATCGAGGCGCTGGATATTTTCAAACTGGGGCACGTCAAGCAGCAGCCCGTGCATCGTCTGGAATACAAAACACGCCGCAAAGGTCCGGCCGCAGCCGTCACCATGCACGACCTCGCGTGTGAACTGTTCCCTGAGTGGCAGAGCCATTTCAGTGACGTTCTGACCCGGGAGGTGCGTCATGTCTGAGATGATGATGCCCTGCTCTTATGAGGCTGAGCAGGCCGTACTGGGCGGACTGATGCTTGATAACGACCGGTGGGATGAGGTGATACTGCAAATCTCCCCGGAAGATTTGTTTTCCCGGCCGCACCGTATGGTCTTCCGCGTCATGGCCGAGCTGGCCGGAGAAGGGCTACCGCTCGATCTCATCACTATTACGGAACGGCTGGAGAACAAAGGCGACCTTGAACAGTGTGGCGGCTTTGCTTATCTGGCTGAAATGAGTAAAAACACGCCGTCTGCAGCCAATATCCTTGCTTACGCCGGCGTGGTGGCGGAGAAAAGCCGCCTGCGGCAGCTGATGACAGTGGGTAACAGTCTTCTTTCCGATGTGCAGGCCCCGAAAGCCAGCTCGGCCGGCATCCTTGAGTCGGCCGAAGGTAAGCTGTTTAACATTGCCGAACAGGGAGCCATGCAGCTCAACAGTGAGACCGGCGTTAACGAGGCGCTGGATAAACTGCTGACGCATCTGGAAAGTATGTCCGCCAGTGACGGCCTCACCGGCACACCGACCGGTTTCAGTGAACTGGACGCGATGACCTGTGGTCTCCAGCCCGGCGATCTGGCCCTGCTGGCCGCCCGTCCTTCCATGGGAAAAACGTCGCTGGCCATGGCCGCCTGCACCGCGGCCGTGGGCGCAAAACCTGACGATCACGTCTTTGTGTTCAGTCTTGAAATGCCCTCAGAGCAGCTGATGATGCGCCTGCTGGCGATGGAAGGCCGGGTGGAACTGTCCCGGCTTCGCAGCGGCAACATGGATGATGAAGACTGGGCTCGCGTGTCAGCGGCTACCGGTCGCATTATTGAATGGAAAAACCGTCTGATCATTGATGATACCAGCTACCAGACCCCGGCTACACTGCGCGCCCGCGCCCGTCGCTATGTCCGCAAATACGGCAGACCCTCTCTCATCATGCTGGACTATCTGCAGCTTGTCCGCTCCCCCGAGCAGGAAAACCGCACGCAGGAAATAGCGGAAATTTCCCGCTCGCTTAAGGCGCTCGGTAAAGAGCTGGGCTGTCCGGTACTGGCGCTTTCCCAGCTCAACCGCCTGGTGGAGCAGCGGGCCGATAAACGCCCTAATAATGGTGACCTGCGTGACTCTGGTGCGCTTGAGCAGGATGCAGACCTCATCATGTTTATTTACCGGGATGAGGTTTATAACCCCGGCACTCCTGATGCCGGGGTGGCTGAGATCATTGTCGGCAAGCAGCGGCAGGGGCCAACCGGCACGGTGAAAGTCAAATTTGACGGGCGTTATACCCTCTTTTCGGAGTTTCAGGAAGGCAGCTATGACTTCGGTTACCGCAGCGGGAGGAAACAGGCATGAGCCGTAAAAGTTCTAATGTGGGGGCTGCCATGCTGCAGCCCGGACGCCAGTCGCAGGCGGCCGGCAATATCAGCGTCATGCCGGCGGCTGAAATGCCCATGGTCCTGACGCTCGACCAGTTAAGCCCGAATCCTGATAATCCGCGAACATCACGCAATCCGCGTTATGACGATATCAAGGCTTCCATCCGTTCGCGCGGGCTGGACACCGTACCCAAAGTCACCCGTGACCCGGATGGTGAGCCCGATATGTACATCTTCAGCGACGGTGGTAATACACGTTATCAGATCCTGTCAGAACTGTGGCAGGAGACCGGAGAAGACCGTTTTTTCCGTGTCCATGTGTTGTTCAAGCCGTGGCCGGGACGGCTGCAGTGTGTTATCGGCCATCTGGCAGAGAATGAAGTGCGCGGGGAACTGAGTTTTATTGAAAAAGCGCAGGGGATCCACAAAGCCCGCTCTATATATGAAGAGCAGTTAGGAAAGCCAGTCTCTTTACGACAGTTGTCAGAGCTTCTGACCCGTGAAGGTCTGCCGGTACATAATTCAACTATCAGCCGTATGGAAGATGCACTGAAATATCTTTTTCCGTGGATCCCAGACCTGCTTGAGTCCGGGCTCGGCAGGCCTCAGATAACGGCGCTGCTGGCGCTCCGGCATGATGCTGAACGCGTGTGGGATGAGTTTTGCCTGATTTCAGACACAGGCGACAAATCCTTCAGCGACGTTTTTGGCCAGTGTTGTGGCCGTTTCAACTCACCGGAACTGTGGTCTCTTGAGATGTTTCGCGATGAATTAATTGGTGATTTACTGCATGCGCTGCCCCATCCGGAGCTGGATTATGACCGCTGGATGATGGAACTGGATCCTAAAGAACGTAACCGCAGACATCACTTCGGCGATCCAGAACCGGTGTCCATCCCTCCCGTAAACAGCCTCGTCACCGCTGACTCTGCAGGTCAGGCCACACCGGCGCAGAAGTCTGTTGAGGTCGCGCAGCCTTTCTCCAGTCCACGTCGTGAAATCTCAGGAGAGCCGGTAACGCCCGCCCCGGATAATACCCCACCTGAAAAACTGGATAAACAGCCCCCCCGGCATGAGGTTCAGCCAGATATGTACGGTGCCGCGCCGGTCATTTCAGGTGAGAGCGGGGATGTTAGCGGGCTGGTTACCCTCTCCGATGGGTACGGAGAAGAGAATGGTGGAGAAGAGGACAATGGGGAGGATGGCCTGCTTTCTCTTTTAACACCAGAACCTGAAGTTGTCCTGCAGGATGACGCGCCAGTGACTAATGACAGCATCTGGCATGTGCCGGCCCATCAGGACGATATCGAACACCTGCAGAATACCGCTTTTCGTCTGGCCTGGGAGCTGGGTGAGGTCCTTGGCTGCGAAGATGAAATTCTTCCGCAACGCGACAATGACATGTCTGCCGGTTACGTCGGGGCAGGTGAGGTGTGTTCTGAAGCCGCCGCATTTCTGCTGGGCCTGACCGGCGAAGCGCCTGCGCTGCATCCTGCGGCAGGAGTGTGTGGTCTGCCGGAGCTTTTCACCGGCGGCCCGGGTGAGGGGGAAGCACCTGCACTGACAGATGAAGATGCTCTGAAACTGCTGCGCCTGATGCGCGTTATGCGCCGTCTTCGGGAGCTGCAACGCGGTCTGACGTACGGGGAGGATAACAGTGATGAATAACTCACAGCGACAGTTGCGACTGCTGAATCTTGTCAGGAAACTGCTGAAGCTGGGCCGCAGCAACAGTAATGCCCATGAGGCAGGACTGGCCCTGCAGCGTGCCCAGAAGCTGATGGCCAGATACGGTATCAGCGAGCTTGACGCCAGTCTTACATCTGTGCGCGAGGCGTCTTCCCGCACGGCCCCTTCGGATGCTGAAAAAGTTCCGGAATGGATGGTGACCCTTGTCCGGGGCGTCTGTCATGCCTTTGGCTGCCGCGCTTATTACTCATGGCGTCAGACCTCTGCCGGGTATCGCCGTTCGGTAACCTTTTACGGATTCAGTGAAAAACCTGAGATAGCAGCCTATGCCTTTGATGTGCTGACGCGCCAGCTGAAAGATGCCACAAATTCTTATCTCAAAACCCAGAGTAAGCGGCTGAAACTGGCCACACGCCGGGCGAGAGCGGAGCAGTTCCGTGACGGCTGGATATGTGGGGTGCGTGAGGTGATATCGGCAACTGACATCAGCAGCGAGGAGGAGCAGGTGATGAGCCACTGGCTGGAAAGCCGCAGTATGAAAACAGTCACAACCCGTGAACTGAAAGCCTGCCGCGGGGCGGATACAGCACGTTATCAGGGGTATGAAGCCGGACAAAATGCCCGTATTCATCATGGTGTCAGCGGCCGGGGTCCGGCAGCCATTGGTTACCGTCAGGATTAAGGGGGAATGATGAACAGTTTATCTCAGGCTGCCAACGGATTGCTGATGCAGCTGGTTATGGATCTCAGAAGTGGCTATCTGCGCCGCTGCGAATCGCTGGGACTGAACCGCGAGGAAATGCAGATGCTGCAGGGGCTCTCGCTCGAAGAGCTTCACTACCTTTCCGGCAGTGAGGTGTCGATCATCAGTGTGGGCATCAATCACGGCAATCTGGTGCGCATGCTGCAGCAGGCCCGGACGGAACAGAAACGACTCCAGCGTATCGATCGGGCGCTGGCGCTGGGCGGCTCCATTGAACTGATGGCCAATTACTTCGGGCTCTCCAGTACGGACGTGGCGGCCCGCCGTCGTATTGCCGGTATCGATGTCCGGCCGGGGCGCGGTAACGCACTGGGTGATGAGGAAAACGCCGCCCTGTGGCGTCAGTGGCAAAAGTCCGGCGTTGAAGATGCGGAAAGTGCTGACGGGCTGGACGTAATGATGCTGGCTGCAGAACAGATGAACGTCTCGCTGACGTCCGTCTGGCATGCCGTCCGCGGCTGGCACAAAACCCGGCAGCCTTCTCCGGCACGAACGCCGGTAAGGAAGACGGCATGAAATACAGGATGGTTGCGCCGGGCCTGCGGGCTCCCCATGGTACGCCGCCGCAATGCTGTCAGAAGGCGTTACGTCAGGTTCGCCGTTTCCGGCAGGGGGCGCGTAATTACACCCGGCTCGATGAGAAAGGCTGCGGTTACTACAAAATCGATCTCGGCCCGTTCTGGCGTTTGCTGAGTCGCAACGAAGGCCGGACATGGCTTCTTCTCAGCCACGAACGCTATAACAGCGCCATACGGAAATAGCAGCATGACAGCCTGTTTACCCTGCACCCGTACGCGGGTGCATTACTAAGCATACTGACAGTTCAGAACGGCCGTGATGGCGGCCGAAAAGGAAAAATAATGAGTCTGCCTGCAGAAAGCCTGATTGCTTATACGCTGGATAAAATGAATGCCCGCCTTGCGGCCAGACCCCGGCGGGATGATGGCAGGATACGTAACGGCCTGCTGTTTACCGGAAATGTGCATGATTCCATTCCCCGCCGGCTGTTGCTCGACACGCGGTTGTCACCACTGGACAAGATGGGCTGGATGATGATCCGGCTGTATGCACAAAATAATGAGGGGGCAGTTTTCCCCAGCTATGACGAACTGCAACTGCAGCTTGCCTCACCCGGAAAGGGGAAAGCCTCAAGGGAAACGGTAAGCCGCGTCCTGCTTATGCTACGAATAACCGGCTGGCTCAGCCTCTGTAAACGCGTGCGGGATGATAAAGGGCGGGTGCGGGGGAATATCTATGCTCAGCACGATGAGCCCCTGACGTTCAGCGATGCGGAAACGCTCGACCCCCGCTTCCTTGATACGGTGGCGGATGCCTGCCTGAGTAAAAACCGGACTATCAGCCAGACCGCCCGCGAAGTGCTCGACGATATAAAAAACGACCCCACCATGCGCCATTATCGCAGCCATCTTGCGCTGATCGAATCGCGTCTGGACCGCCCACAGACGCCCAGCCAGATGGCGAAACATCATCACCGAATACCCCGTCCCGCACCGGGTTCGGAAACCGAACTCAGTCATAAACGGCCAGGAATCATCGCTAAAAAACAGGGTTCGGATACCGAACTCAGCCCAGAAAGATACAACAATTCACTGAGTTCGGAATCCGTACTGCCAGTAAAAACAGGCAGTTATGACCGGGTTCGGAAACCGAACCATTACGTACGTAGTATCACACACAGTGTGAATAAAAATACGTACGTACCGGGTAAACCTGTGCTTCCCGACAGTTTGCATGAACTTGTGCCGGCAGAAGATATTGCCATGCTGACCGCCCAGCTGCAGGCGCTGCCTGAAGAACAGGCACAACTTGTGCTGCTCAGCCTGCAAAAGGTGATGGCACGCCAGCAGCTCAGCAACCCGGTTGGCTGGTTGCTGGCCGTAATGAAAAAGGCCCGTGAGGGCAGGTTATACGCGCCCCGTCAGGCTGATGATTCGCCTGAGAGTGCCGTGCAAAAAAATGCTCAGCGTCCTGAACAACAGCTGTGGAAGCCAGAACCACGTTCTTCTGTCCATCCTGTATCGGAAGAGAACATACGAAATTTGGTTAGAGATATTCGTAGAAAGCTAAACGATAGATAGCTACTTCTAGAACCGGAGGTTAAAAAACAACCACCGCTGCGAGTGGCAGTAGTGGTTAAAAAGCAAACAGTGCTGCGAGTGGCAGCGGCGGATAAAAAATGTACAGCACTGTATGGGTCTGGTTTGAGTAAAACATGAAAGGATTTTATCTTTTGATTTTTAAGCAGTTTGAGGTGTCATTCTATATAACTGACTACTTCAACGCCCTGAGCCAGCCCGCTATGAAGCCATATAAGTGAATTTCCGAGATTAGGGATCTGGTTTCTAGTTGTCCCCAAGCTCCTGCCTGAAGAGTATCACTGACTCAGGTCGAACCTGACCGGGATCTTACAGGAGATGATTTCATGACCACTGAAAATGAAACGCGAAGCGATAAACCGGGCGGACTCACATCCTCCCTGAAAATCGAGATCCACTCAAACTATGCTATCCGTCTCTGGGAAGGCCGCCCGCAGGCTCAGGCGAAGGAGGGTGTAAAGAAAGTTAAGCATGCCATCATGAGTATGCCCCAGGCTATTAAGCGCTCAGGAATTATTTATCAGGATTCCCTGGCAGATAACCCATGGGCAGATGAGGCGATGTTCAGGGTTGAAACGCTTTTGAATGAAGCTGGAGAACATATCAAAAGCCGGGTAGAAGAACTTGAGGTCATATTGAAATCAGTTCCCCCTGCTGTTTCATTTTCTGACATTGCCTCCTCGTCTCCACTTAATATAGGCGTATACAGTCGTTCTCCGCTGGGTTACAGATGTGTATGGGTACTCGTCGGATATGACCAGATGGCCCTTAAAGCATTCCAGGCGGCTCATTACGGTCTCATATCCCGCAACCGTCGCGATGAACTACTGAGCCATTGCGCTCACTTAATCAGAAAAGTATATGGTGTGCTACGCCTTTATCGAACCGTCAAGGTTAACCGTGCTGACATAGCAATCCAGACTAAAGAAGCACAACAGGCAATAGAAAAACTGGGCATGCCCGATACTGACATTCTTACTGGTAAGAAACGCTCTTCCTTTTCTCCACCTCTGAGAAAAGCCGTTCAGGAGGAGAAATAATATGATTCGCCCTGTGTTCCTCCTCACCTCCTTCTTTTTACTGAGCGGATGCGCAACAACGGACTGGGCTGCGATTAATAAACAGGTCAGCGATACCGCTGCGAACCTGACAAAAACGTTAGGCGGCAACGACAGCGGAGAAAGTGGCGGGATGCCGCTGATGAGCCCGGCGGGGCAACAGGCCATGCAGTCCGTCGATAAAACGTTCTCCGTGCCGGTCGATGTGGATACCGCGGCGGCCCGCCTGAAGCGCCATTACAAATTTATCTCCACACAGGAGCTTGAGGCACTGCGGCAGGCCGCAAATGACGGGGACTGGAAAGCGGCGGCAGAAGATGATGCGCATCCCGTCTGGGACGCCATGCCGGGCAGCTACTACAAAATGGGCTCCGACTGGAACGGACGTGATCACCTGGATATCGAAATCGAGAAAAACGGGTCCGGCAGCAGGCTCTATGTTGTCTATCGCTCATCATCATCACAGCGTCTGGCCGGGTCCGGCGTCACGAAGCTGATGAATGATGTCCGCGCTGTTGCGGCGGGTGAAAAACGCTGATGCGGGAGGCAACACATGCAACTCTTTCTGTGTGAAAAACCCTCCCAGGCAAAGGATATTGCCCGCGTGCTGGGTATCAGCAAGCGTGAGCAGGGATTTATCAGCGGCGGTAACATCGTTGTGACCTGGGCGGTCGGCCATTTACTCGAAACTGCCAGCCCTGAAGCCTATGGCGAGCAGTATGGCAGGCCATGGCGTGCCGATGTTCTGCCTGTGCTGCCTGAGGCCTGGAAAATGGTCGTTAAAGAGCAGACAAAATCGCAGTTCACCGTTATCAGTAAGCTGCTCAAAAAGGCGTCTGAAGTGGTCATCGCAACCGATGCCGACCGCGAGGGCGAGGTGATCGCTCGTGAGCTGATGGAATACTGCCGCTACAGTGGCGCGGTACGCCGGCTCTGGTTGTCAGCCCTGGATGAGGCCAGTGTGAAGGAAGCACTTAGCAGTATTCTTCCGGGGGAAAAAACAGCCCTGCTGTATGATGCCGGCAAGGGCAGGAGCCAGGCGGACTGGCTCATTGGCATGAACCTGACGCGTCTTTATACCCTTAAGGCCCGTGACTCAGGGGTGTCAGAAGTGCTGTCCGTCGGGCGGGTACAGACGCCGACGCTTGCTATGGTGGTTAACAGGGATAATGAAATCACATCCTTCGTGCCAAAGCCCTGGTGGCAGGTACATGCGCTTATTGAAAAAGAGGGCGTCCGGTTCCGGGCAGTCTGGGTGCCCGTTGAGCAGTACTGTGATGAGGAAAAGCGTTGCATCAATCCCCAGGCCGCCCGGGCGGTGGGGCAGTTGTGTCAGCAGCAGGGCAGGGCTGTGGTACTGGAGGTAACACAGAAGCGGGAAAAAACGGCGGCCCCCCTCTGTTTTGACCTGGGCACCCTTCAGCAGGTCTGCTCCCGAAAGTTCGGCATGGGCGCAAATGATGTGCTCGCCATTGCCCAATCCCTCTACGAAACCCACAAAGCGACCACCTACCCCCGGACAGATTGCGGTTTCCTTCCAACTTCGATGCAGCAGGAAATACCCGACGTTCTGGCGGCAGTGGCAAAATCCGATCCCGCTGTGGCCCCGGTACTGAATCAGCTGGACAGGAAGTTTGTCTCGCGTGTCTGGAATGACAAGAAAATCACCGCGCACCATGCCATCATTCCCACCCGACAGGCATTTGATTTGTCGCGCCTCAGCGCCGATGAGCTGAAGGTCTACCATCTGATTCGCCAGCATTATTTCGCCCAGTTCCTTCCGCTGCAGGAATCTGACGTGACGGAGGCGTCTTTCAATATCGGTGGTCAGCTGTTCCGTACACGCGGGAAAGTCGGTGTGGTGACGGGCTGGAAGTCATTGTTCCAGGCTGAAAAAGATGACGATGAAGAGGACGTCGACGGTGACAGTATGGCGCTGCCGGCGCTGGCAAAAGGGGATATTTGCGCTGTCACCGGTTCTGAGGTTAAAGATATGAAAACCAGTCCGCCTAAACCGTTCACGGAGGGGACGTTGATTGCTGCCATGAAGAACGCGGCCAGTTTCGTCAGTGACCCGAAGCTCAAGAAAGTGCTGCGTGATAACGCAGGTCTGGGCACAGAGGCGACGCGTGCGGCAGTACTCGAAACCCTCTTCAAACGACACTATCTGGAGAAAAAAGGGAAGCACATCCACTCAACGCAGATGGCCCGGGAGCTGATTGCGGCCCTGCCGGAAACGCTGACGAGCCCGGGCATGACCGCATTATGGGAGCAGGCACTGGATGATATTTCGCAGGGGAAAATGTCGCTTGCGGTCTTTATGCAAAAGCAGCTGCAGTGGACCCGTCACCTTGTCGAAAAAGGCCGCCAGGACAGTGTGAAAATCACCGCTCCCGTCACGCCCCCTTGTCCGTTATGCAAAGGGCCCACACGTAAACGCAAAGGTAAGAAAGGAGATTTTTGGGGTTGCGTGCGTTACCCAGACTGCAAAGGTATTATTAACACCAACGGGAAAAAGACCACAAAGCGCAAAAAAGCAGCATCAGGGACAAAAACAGAATCATCCGCACAGTGATGAGTTATTTCACTGTACAACCCCGGGCCGGGTTCTGCTAATGTGACTACGCTTCGATATGTACCCCTTTGCCGGAGGCAGCCAGCTTAACTTTAACGGGATTAATCTGGCAACCGGCACGACGGTCTGCCATCGCACATCTGGCAGGAACTGTAAGACGCATGCGCTCCGTGAAAATCGCGTCGGGAACGGATCCCCGGAGTAGTGAGATACATTAAGGTCTGGTACAGCCCCCACGGCGTTGCATATGCAGCGCCGTTTTCATTTCTGGTTTTATGGGTTGACACCAGGCTTGTTTGGTTTAAAAATCAACAGTGCTTACCGCTGTTTTTCACAGCCAGCTAAAGTTTCAGCAGTCTGAGAGAAACGCCTTAGGGTGACTGCCAGCTAACGTTTCACCGGTCTGAGAGAAACACCTTCGGGTGACCGGAAAATCCTCGCAGCCTGAGAGAGGATACCTTCGGGTGGTAAATCCGTTTAACCTCTGGAAACGGATATCACTGCACAGTGATTGAGGTCCTTTCAACATACCAGACTCTCAGGATTCAACCGATCCTGACCCCCGACGGGAAACCACTCCCGTCAGGGCAGATGGTTTCTCCGCCGTACCTTTTTTTACCTCCATGGAGAAAACATCATGTCTGCAAACAATACTTCTGCATCTGCAAAATCTGAGTACTTCAACCTGACTATCAAAGGCATCGGGTATCTCAGCAACATCCGCCAGGTTAACCATCAGAATGGCTCGTTCCTCAGCTGCGTAATAAATGCACTGAGTGGTCCGACTGATAATCCGGCCTACGTCCGTTTTGACATTTCTGTCGCAGGTAAAGAGGCAACCAGCCTTATCGCCCGCTGCCAGAAAGCCGTCGATGAAGACAAGAAAGTCCTGTTGGGCTTTAACCTGAGTAACCCGTCCACGGACATATTTACGCTGAACAAAGGCGACCATGCCGGCGAACAGCGCGTCAGTCTGAAAGCCCGCCTGATAAAGGTGGACTGGATCAAAATAGGCCAGGAAATGGTTTACAAGACTGAAAAATCTGACTCCGTGCCGCCGCAGAATGGCTCTGCCGCACAACAAAACTACGCAGAAAACTCATTCTGATGCGCACCTGACACACCCCGTTCGCGGGGTGTTTCTTTATTCCTTACAGCAGAAATGATTATGTCCTCACGCGGCGTTAACAAGGTTATCCTTGTCGGAAACCTCGGCCAGGATCCTGAAGTTCGTTATATTCCCAACGGCAGTGCAGTTGCCACCCTTTCTCTGGCCACGTCTGAGAGCTGGCGCGATAAGCAGTCCGGCGAACAGAAAGAAGTGACCGAATGGCACAGGGTGGTTATTTTCGGCAAGCTGGCAGAAATTGCGGGTGAATATCTGCGCAAAGGCTCCCAGGTTTACATCGAGGGTCAGCTGCGCACACGCAAATGGACCGATCAGGCCGGCCAGGAGAAATACACCACAGAGGTGGTGGTCAATATTGGTGGCACCATGCAGATGCTTGGCGGCCGCCAGTCCGGCAGCGGACAGAATACGTCTTCCCGGAATGACTGGGGGCAGCCTCAGCAACCTTCAGGACCGACTCACAGTGGCCAGGCCTCCGGCAGCAGTGCCGGTGCGCCACCGATGGACTTCGATGACGATATACCGTTCATTGGATTCGGGTATGACTGTTCCAGAGTGGCAATTCACGCCCTCTGAATTAATGGAGCTTTGACTGTTATGACTGTCTCTGACAAACTTCAGGAAGCAACTTTTTATGTTGCATCTTATGTTATCCCCGGAGCATATCTGTTCTGGCGGTTTCTTCACTTTTTGACTAACGGAGGCTTGTATGGGAGCACGTTACGATTCAGACGTTGTTGCCTGGGCCAGTGAACAGGCAGCTTTACTGCGTGCCGGAAAGCTCAGTCAGATTGATATTGAGAACATCGCCGAGGAGATTGAAGACGTGGGCAAAAGTGAAAAGCGTGAGCTGGCCAGCCGTATGGCTGTCTTACTGGCCCACCTTCTTAAATGGAAGTTTCAGCCAACCCATCGAGGTAAAAGCTGGGAGTTAACCATTAAAGGTCAGCGTGATTTGATTGTACGACGTCTGAACAAGACGCCGAGCCTGAAAAGCGCGTTTTCTGATCCTGAATGGCTTGCGGATGTGTGGTTTGACGCCCGCGCCGATGCTTCCAAAGAAACCGGCATAGGTCTGGATATCTTTCCTGAAGACAGCATCTGGACAACAGATACTATTCTCAGTAACGAGTTTTACCCGGACTGATTACTGTCTGTTTCACCGCAACGCCATCCTTTCGGGTGGCGTTTTTTTTCATCAACGGAAAATCAGTTGTTAATTGAGTGAAACCGGACCGATTCCGCACAGTGAGGGCTGTTTTATCACTGTACAGGAAAATTCCGGATGAAACGTAACACCTCTCACAACGTATTTTCACCAGGCAGGCTTGCCACTGTTCTTCCCCTGCTGCTCCTTGCGGGCTGTGTTTCCCAGCCGCAAAAGTTGCAACAGCGTGCGCCTGCCGACCCGACACCCGGCACCACCGTCACCCGCAACGTTCAGCCGGTCTCTCCGGACGAGTATGCGCGGACGCCGGAAGTGGTGCGCTACGATCGTTATCTGCTGGTCAGCACCGATCCGCAGGCGGCCCAGCGTGACCCTCTCTCCCAGATTATTGATATCCGTATCCCGTCATCCCTGCATCCTACCGTGGCGGATGCGCTGCGTTACGCCCTGCGCCAGTCCGGTTATTCCCTGTGCGCGACAGGCTCCGCCAACGGCGTGCTTTACCGCCAGGCATTGCCGGCGGTTCAGTACCAGCTGGGCCCGATGCGCCTGCGTACTGCCCTGCAGGTCCTGGCCGGTCCGGCCTGGCAGCTTGAGGTGGATGATGTACAGCGTGTGGTCTGCCACAGCCTGCGCGACGGCTACCAGCTGCCGGTCTCCCAGCTTCCGCCGCCGGTCAGCAGCTGGTCCACGCCTGCGCCGTCCGCCGTGTCACAACCGGCCATCAGCGCCCCTCAGTCAGTACCCGTTAAACCTGTCAGCGGAGGGTTTCTGAGAAAATGAGCGAACAGCAACCATTCCATACTGACCCCGCTCCGGCTCGTAAAAGATTCAGCTGGCGTCCCCGCTGCCGCCTCATCTGGGGCGCTGCCAGCGGTGTGGCGCTGGCCGGCATTCTGGCGCTGGGCTACACCGCCTTCAGTCTGGGCATATCGAACCTTGATGAACGCCTTGCACGCCTTGAATCTCAGGGCAGTACAGCGGCCACTGTTGAGACAGTCGCGGCCCTGCAGTCAGATGTGACCACGCTCAAAACCGGCCTGCAGGATACCCGGAAAAAACTTGGTGAGATGCAGCAGGAGCTGAGCGCTGCTGCGAAACAGGCCGGCAGCGACGACGCCGTGCGTCAGTCATTGCGAACCCTTCAGGACGCCCAGCAGGGGCTGGAAACCCGCCTGAGTGCGCTGACTGAGCAGCTGACAGCGCTGAAATCACAGCCGGCACCCGCACCCGCCGCACCTGTCGCCGCACCGGTCAAAAAAAACGCGCCTGCTGCAAAAAAGCCCCGTCCCGCTGACACACGTCGTGCTGCTCCGTCCCTTCGCGTGGCCCGCAATGCGCCTTTTGTGCTGACGGGCGTGGAGAAGCGGGGGGCAGAGTCCTGGGCTGCCATCGCGCCCCGGGGCTACAGCAGCCTGTCGCAGGTGGCCCTGGTCGGAGAGGGCGAAACCGTTGCCGGCTGGACGCTGGTCAGTGCCGGTTATGGTGAGGCGACGTTTCGGGTTAACGGCCGCCTGACCGTGCTCAGAGCAGAATAACGGAGCGAATGATGAAACTGAAACACACCTTTTTAGCCGCCATGCTGCTGAGTCCCCTGACCCTGGCCGCGACCACATCAGGACAGACGGATGTCAGCCGACAGGAATCAACACAACGGGCGGACTCCGCACAGCAAAACCTGCAGCAGCAGGCCGGTCAGTGGGGACTCAGTGCCGACGATTATCAGCGTTATCAGCAGCTGATGAAGGGACCCCGGGGTACCCAGTCGCCGGGTCTCGATCCGCTTTCCACCCTCGGTATCGAGGCGCAGACGCCGGCAGAGCGCCGTAAGTTTGCTGAAAAGTGGGTGAAGGAAGAGTTTGCCCGCACCCAGAAAGAGCTTGATTTCCAGCGTGAGGTGAACGCGGCCTGGCAGCGCCTGTATCCGGGCACACTGCCGGTCAATATGGGGAACGCCTCCGGCGTGGCGCACGACAGTGGCGGCCGGCTGGCACTGTTCGTCAGGTCAAAAGACTGCGCAACCTGCGACGCGAAACTGTCTGCCGTGCTGGCTGACAACCGGCCGGTGGACATCTATCTGGTCGACAGCCAGGGCAGTGATGATGCGCTTCGCAGCTGGGCGCGGGACCATCACATTCCCGTGGAAAAGGTCCGCAAGCGCCAGATCACGCTTAACCACGACGGCGGCCGGTGGATGCGCTTTGGTAACGGCCTGATGCCGGTTTTACTGCAGCAGGCGGGAGACGGTAAATGGGCAATCGCAGCATTCTGACCGGCGCGCTGGCGCTGGGCTTACTGATGGCGGCCGTCCCTGACGGCCATGCTGACCAGACGGTGCCGGAGGGTTACGTCCGCGTGGCCATGGCGCACGGCGTGCCCCCCGAAGCGCTTTACTCGGTATCACTGAGCGAGTCTTCGCGCAAACTTCCCCGCGGAATACGGCCATGGCCCTGGACCATCAATGTGGCAGGCAAAGGGTATCGCTATGAGACGCGCCTGCAGGCCTGGCAGGCGCTGCAGGTCTTTATGAAGCGTCACCCGCTTAAGCGCATCGATGTCGGTATTGCCCAGGTCAATCTGGGCTGGAACGGTCATCATTTTGCCTCGACGTGGGATGCGTTTGACCCTTACACCAACCTGAACGCCGCCGCCACCATTCTGCGTGAGTGCTGGGCGCGTAAGCCAGGCAGCTGGCTGGATGCGGCCGGCTGCTACCACCATCCCGCAGGTGGTCAGCCTGCTGCACGTTACCGCGCCATTGTGAGAGGGCATCTGGCAAAAATCAGCCCTGCACCCCGCATTTCTGCGCCGGCAGCTGAAGCGCCCCGCTCGGTTGCTGCGCTCACCCCCGATCCAGGCTTCGTCTGGACTGAACCCGGGAGATAACCCTGATGAAAACGCTGTCCTTACTGCTGTTTACCCTCCTTCCCCTGACCGGCCATGCTGAACTGAATGTGATTGCTGATCTGGGCGGTGAAGATGCTGCGCCGTATTTTGAGGCCGTTAATAAACAGCCCGGCATGCCCGGCGTCAGTGACGTACAGCCTTCACGCCAGCCGGACCACGGTGTTCCGCTGGCTGACGGGATGGCGGGTATGTTACCCGTTAACACACCTGAACTGAGCCCGGGGAATACAGCAGACCGGCCGCTGCAGTTGCCCGGCATTGGGGCGTTGTTTCTGATCGGGGATGATGCTCTGTCCCGTGAATGGCTGAAAGCCAATGCCGGCGCGCTGGCTGAACAGCATGCGGCCGGGATGATAGTCAACGTCACAGACATGGATACCGTGCGCGAGCTGCGCGAGCTGGCACCCGGTGTCAGCCTGGCCCCGGCTTCCGGCAGCGAACTGGCCCGTCGCCTGCAGATTGCGCATTATCCGGTACTCATCACCGATACCGGCCTGACGCAGCAGGTTAAGCCGTGATGAGCGCGCCAGATATCAACGGTCTGCTGATGGCGCACCCTTACGGGGCGGTCATACTGGTTGTCCTTTTCCTGGTGGTGATGGCCTTTCTGAACCTGCGTCGGCGGGAGAAAGCCAGCACCCGCCGTCACCGGCGATACCGGGCAACGGCGGGGCGGGTACTGGATAAACTGACCCGCCTGCCGGGAGACGGGCAGCGTCTGAGCTATCTGCGCAAAGTCAGTCCCTATGTCTTTGAAGAGCTGTTGCTCTCTGCCTTTGAACGCCAGGGGCTGACCGTGGTGCGCAATGCCTCCTACAGCGGTGACGGCGGCCTTGATGGTCAGGTCATCATTGACGGTGAGCACTGGCTTATCCAGGCCAAACGGTACAGTCGTGCTGTTTCCCCCGCACATGTTGAGGACTTCGACCGGCTTCTCCTGCAGTCCGGCCGCCGGGGGCTGTTTATCCACACGGGCCGTACCGGAAAAATGAGCCGCACCATTCGCACGGCGTCACCGCGTCTGCGCATCATCAGCGGGCAACGCCTGCTGGCCATTCTCGCCGGTCAGGACGTCCGGCAGTATCTCTGAGGAATCTTTTATGCACATCTTCCTGAACAGCCTGCGTTACGCGTTGTGGCTTGTGTTCTGTTTATTCCGTCATGCCGTTTTCGTGCCTGCCGCTTTCGGCGGTGTCTACCTGCTCGCCTGGCTTGTTTTCGGCCATCCGGTCAGTGACCTGAACGACCAGTTGCAGAAGGAGGCAACGGCATGGCGCACCGCGCCGCCCGGACATTACATGTGGGAGGAATGCCCGGCGCCTGATAATGCGGCTCCGCCTGATGCAAAGCCGGCAGCCTGTACCGTCACTGCCGTCTCCACAGAAACCGCGGCGAACAATTACCTGCTGTCATTGCGGGCTGTATGGATCATTTTTTTCATCCTGTCGAATGTTCTGTATGTGCTCTGGCGCTTACTGGCGGATGCCCTGCGTTACCACTCCCTTTCCTGCAGGGAAGCCGGTGCCGGGAGGGGAACGTATATCCGTATAGCCGACGGTAAAATTATAAAGGAGGCAGACGATGAGTAACCGTTACGTCATTGAGGCCCTGCTGCGTCCGGCCGTTGAGCTGAATACCGCCGTGGTATCGGGCATGGCGGCGTATGTCTGTGTGCAGGCACCCTGGGCTGTCGCTCTGGCTCCGTCTGTCAGCTATGTCACCGCAGCCGGGTTTGCGGCGCTGGCCGTCACCCGCACGCATCAGGGGATGAAGATTATTCGCTACCGCCGGAATCTCCGCCGCCTGCCGCGCTATGTCATGAGTACTAAACAGATCCCCGTCAGTCATCGTCGCCTGTTTCTAGGCCGGGGGTTCCGCTGGACGCAGAAACACACCCAGCGGCTGCAGGATACGTTGCGCCCTGAAGTGGCCCGTTACCTGCAGCCAAACCGCTTTTACCTGGGGGCGCGTCAGCTCGAAATGATGACAGAGCACCGTCTGCCCTGGCTGGGTAAGCTGCTGAGTGCCGATACGCCGCTGAACCCGGTGCGGCCATTACCACCGGTGGGCGGCAATCCGGCGCTGCACGGCATCGAGCCCGACGAAAAAGACGTCACCCTGGCTCTGGGGGAGCGCGTTGGCCATACGGTGGTGTACGGCACCACGCGCGTCGGGAAGACCCGGCTGGCAGAGCTGCTGGTCACCCAGGATATCCGGCGGGGTGAAGTCACCATCGTGTTTGATCCGAAAGGCGACGCAGACCTGATGAAACGCGTCTGGGCAGAGGCCCACCGGGCCGGACGCGGGGACAAGCTGTATATTTTTCATCTTGGCTGGCCTGAAATTTCAGCCCGTTATAATGCCGTCGGGCGTTTTGGTCGCGTGTCAGAGGTGGCGTCCCGCGTGGCCGGTCAGCTGTCGGGTGAGGGGAACAGCGCGGCATTTCGCGAATTTGCCTGGCGGTTCGTCAACATCATCGCCCGTGCGCTGGTCGCCCTGGGTGAGCGCCCTGACTACACGCTGATCATGCGCTACGTGAACAATATCGCCGATCTCTATATCCGCTATGCGGAAAAAATCATCCAGGCGCAGCTGCCGGCTCTGCAGACGCAGATTGAGAATAATCAGCAGGTGCTGGGAGAGGACGACGTGCCCCGTAACATGCAGGGTCAGCCGGATGCCTTACGTATCTGGGCCATTGAGGTTGCCCTGAGTTCAGAAGAGGGTAAAAAACTCTATGATCCCATCCTTGACGGGCTGCGGTCAGCGGTACGTTATGACCGTACTTACTTTGACAAAATCGTGGCGTCGCTGCTGCCGCTGCTGGAAAAACTGACCACCGGCAAGACCGCCGAGCTGCTGTCGCCGGATTATCAGGACATTGACGACACGCGGCCGATTTTTGACTGGGAACAGATCATCCGTAAAAAAGCCGTGGTGTATGTGGGGCTCGATGCGCTCAGTGACAGTGAAGTGGCGAGCGCGGTCGGTAACTCCATGTTCGCCGATCTGGTGAGTGTGGCCGGGCACATTTATAAACACGGTATCAATGCGGGCCTGCCGGGCGGGAAAGAAGGGAAGTCCCTGATTAACCTGCACTGCGATGAGTTTAACGAGCTGATGGGGTATGAGTTTATTCCTCTCATCAACAAAGGGGGCGGTGCCGGCATGCAGGTGACGGCCTATACCCAGACGTCTTCTGATATTGAGGCACGCATCGGGAATGCGGCCAAGACGGCCCAGGTACAGGGTAACTTTAACAACCTGATTATGCTGCGCGTCAGGGAGAACCGCACCGCCGAGTTGCTGACCACGCAGCTGCCGCAGGTGGAGATTTACACCAAAACGCTGGTCTCCGGGCACCAGGACACGGCGGATGTCAATGCAGACCAGGACTTCACCTCAAGCACCCAGGACCGCGTCGGGACGGTAAAAGTCCCACTACTGGAGCCGGCCGATATCGTGACGCTACCAAAAGGGCAGGCGTTTGCCCTGCTGGAAGGAGGGCAACTGTGGAAAATCCGCATGCCGCTGCCTGCCGGGGATGCTGATGATGTGCTGATGCCGGAAAGTATTGAGAAAATAGCGGAGGAGATGCGGCGCAGCTATCACAGCGGCGAATCCTGGTGGCGGGACGGCCCGGCCCTGAACGTGCCGGTCACAGGAGGGGCGAATGGCTGAGGTAAAACGTCCCCCACAGCAGCAGACGCTGCCGGAACGCAAGCACGGCATTCTGTATAATCTGCTCTGGGGCTGGCCATGGGCCCTGGTGGGCGTGGTGCTGTCCTCGCTGCTGCTGAGCCTGCTGATTGAATATATCGGCATCGCCTTCTTCTGGCCGGAAGCCGGGGCGGCGCACAGTGAAGCGGTCATGAACACCGAGCTGGGGTGGCTGTCCACAGAGTTCACCCGCAGCCTGCTGCTGTCTGAGCCATCGGTGACGGTTGTGCGCTGGGTTAGCACCGCGTATCAGTGGGCCTTTGTGGACAGTGGCTTCCTTGACTGGGTCCGGCAGCAGTATGCGCACCAGATGCACAGTGACAATGCAGTCACGCGGGAAATCAACAGCTGGAGCGGCTGGCTTGCCGGCTACCTGCGTGAATACCTGCTGGCCACGGTATGGATAAGCATTATCACACTGGTACGCGTCACCATCCTGGTGCTGTCCGTCCCGCTGTTTGTGCTGGTCGTGGTGGTGGCCCTGGTTGAGGGGCTGGGGCGGCGTGATCTGCGGCGTTACGGGGCGGGGTATGAAAGTTCTTTTGTCTATCACCATGCCAAGAAACTGGTCAAACCGGCAGCCGTGGTGCCCGCCATGCTGTACCTTTCCTGGCCCACTGCAGTCTACCCCAATCTGCTGTTGTTGCCGGCGGCTGTCCTGTTGGGTATCGCCGTGACCGTGACCACTGCCTCATTCAAGAAGTATCTTTAAATCAGGGCTGGACGGAGGCGTGCAAAACTTGTTTTGCGCGCCTGCCGTCAGCAGACAAGCCATGAAACCACTGTTACTGGCGCGTCAGTGTCAGTTATTAAATACCGTCAGTTCTGTCACTTTGAAGCTGTCTGGCTTGTTGGTTATGCTGTCGTAGGGTGCCTGTAGCTTCCATTGCTGACCCGGCTCCAGATTTTCAGCCATCGCTGCCGTATTTCCTATTACTGCCCCATTCTGAAGCAAGTTGAATTTGACAATTACAGTCTTCACAGGCCCACCTGACACGTTTGTTCCCGTGCCTTCAATTTGCTGCAAACCATTTGCTGCTGTGGCGAAATGCAGGTCTGAAAGTTGGACTTTGCCAGTACCGTCGGCCGCAAGAACAGGGCCGGTAATCAGTGCAGTGATTAACGTGGCCTTCAGAACAGTCTTCATCATTTTCATTTTCCCTCTGTTTACCGTTGAGTTTTCTTAATATCACAATGAACCTTTATTTACAGCTAAACCTGCCACCGGCACTGACCTGCAATTAATTTTGAAATTCCTGTTTAGGGTTTATCGCTGACCCGACGCTCCCTCTTCCGCATCCTGTCCGCACCCCTTAATCCTTCTGGAGGTGCGTATGAACTCAAATCGTCCGGCCATGCGGCGCAACCGTCGTGTCCCGGGCATCACTGGCCTGGTATTGCTGACCTTTCTGGCATCAGCTGCTGCACAGGCATCCGAGAAAGACGAGCTTGCGTCTGTTCAGCGTCAGCTGGACCAGGTTCAGGCGTCGCTTGAACGGGCCCGCGTGGCGGCTGCACAGGCCGACCCGGCTGACCGTGGCCGCTTTTTCTTTGATTACCGTCAGGCCACATCCGATCTCAACACCATCCGCAGCGGCATTGACCGCTATCTGGAGCCCTCCCGCGCGCAACCGCGTGACCCGTCTTATGTGGCCGGTAATTACCGGCGGGAGCGGCCCTGATGCCCATGACATCCGAACAAACGAACGCGTTTAAAGCCGGCTCCGGCAGTCTTGATGTGAACATCCTTCATCTGCTCTGCATCGGGGCACTGCTGGCATTTCTTTTTTTATGGGCCGCGTGGGCGCTGTCGGATGTCTGGACCGGCTGGAGTAACACCAAAGTGCGGGACGCGGCCCTGGGGCGTTTTGCCGTCCGCACCGTGCTGCTGTTGCTTGTGTGTATCTGGATGTTTGCCAGTTAACCCGATTATGAACGTTAAGTCAGGAGATGAATTCCATGCACCATTCTGAGTCTGTTGTTGCCCGCCTGCGCCGTCTCGCCAGTCGTACGCTGACCCGCGCCGGTACGCTTGCCCTCCTGGGCTGGCTCACCTGCAAACCGGCCTTTGCGGACTTGCCAAGCGTTGAAGCGCCTGAATCCGGAGGCGGAAGCGGGCTGTCCGGACAAATCAAGGGCTACCTGCAGGACGGCATTGTTATCGGGGGGCTGGTCGTGGCGGCCGTTGCCTTTATCAACGTTGCCATTGCCGCCCTGCACACCTTCACCGAAGTCCGCAATGAGAAAGCCACCTGGACCAAATTCGGGGCCATTGTGGTGGTGGGTGTGGTGCTGCTGGTTGCCGTTATCTGGCTGCTCGGCAAGTCTGCCGACATTCTGTTGTAGGAGCCTGCGACGATGCAGACCATTCGTTTTTTACCTGACCGTCTCAACAGTGAGCCCGTGGTATTTCGCGGGTTTACCACCCATGAGATGGGGCTGGCAGCCCTTGCCGGCGCGGGTGCGGGTCTGCTCCTGTCACTGCCGTTTATCCCGCTTGCCGGCTGGGTTGTCGTTCCCACCGGCCTGCTGGTCATGCCGCTGCTGCTCGTCTGGTTCGGCGGCCGCTGGATGGCCAGGCTCAAGCGCGGTAAGCCCGAGAACTGGCTCTGGCAGCGACTGGAGACGAAAAAACGCCGGCTGGGGATGGGCAATCCGAAACTGATTGTGGATGCCCGGGGCTGGTCAGTGAAACGTAACAGGAGAGCCTCATGAGCCGTTTTCGCCATGCGGTAAAAGACCGCGACCAGCATATTCAGACGCTGCGCATCGCCTGCGCCGTGCTTGCCTTTTTCCTTTTATTCACCTGTGCAGGCTGGATGCTGGCACCCAGCAAGCTGACCGTGCATAACCCGCCGGATTTACGTACCGGCAGCACGCGGCCCTGGTGGGAAGTGCCGCCCCCGACGGTCTACTCCTTTGCGTTCTACATTTTTCAGCAGCTCAATGCCTGGCCGAAAAACGGCGAGGTGGATTATTCCGCCAAAATCAATGCGCTGTCGCCGTATCTGACGCCGTCCTGTCAGGATTTCCTGAAAGCGGATGCAAAGAAACGCGGTGACGCCGGGGAGCTCACCGACCGCGTGCGCGTGGTGTATGAAGTGCCTGGTCGCGGTTACCAGTCACAGAGCGTGACCGTACAGGATCGCGATCACTGGATTGCCCGCCTGGACGTGGTGGCCGACGAATATTTCCATGCCGAGCCGGTCAAACGCGCCCTGGTACGTTACCCGCTTAAAGTGGTGCGCTGGGAAGGTGATGCGGAGCGCAACCCGTTCGGGCTGGCGCTGGACTGTTATGCCGGTGTGCCCCAGCGTCTGGAGGCGGCACCGCCTGCACCTAAACCGGAGAAGTCAGGAGTGTTTCAGTGATGAGTAAAAACCCCCACTACCGCGCCGGGCTGATGGCGCTGTCCTTCGCCCTGCTGCCCCTGGCAATGCTGGTATCACGTCCTGCCGGCGCAGATGAGCTGATGAAATGGGAGCGTATTCCGCTGCAGATCCCCCTGAAGGTGGGGCAGGAGCGGGTGGTCTTTGTGGACAAAAACGTCCGCGTCGGTTTTCCGCCGGCGCTTAACGGTAAACTCCGGGTGCAGAGCACCGGGGGAGCCGTCTACCTGAAAGCCGACAGCGCCTTTCCGCAGACGCGGGTGCAGCTGCAGGATGTGGAAAGCGGCGAGGTTCTGCTGTTTGATATCGCCGCCGGTGAAAAAGGGCCGACTGAGCCGGTGCGGCTGGTCTACAGCGGTGATGTCAGCACGCTGAGTCACGCCGGCGATGCGGCCGGTCAGCCAGGTGGTGCAGACCGGGCTGCTTCCGGATCAGGCTCATCTGCTCCCACCGGCAGCGATGATGGTACTCAGGCAAAGCGTAAAAAAATCCGCTACAGCGCCCCCATCCCGGTGCTGCTGACCCGATATGCCGCTCAGAGCCTTTATGCTCCGGCACGTACGGTCGAGGCGGTCCCGGGTATTCATCCGGTCAATCCTCATCTGCCCCGACGTGTCAGCACGCTGTATCCCTCTGAACCATTAACGGTCACGCCGCTGGCTGGCTGGGGTGTGGCAAACCGCAGCGTGGTGGCACTCAGGCTCACGAACACCGGCAGCCGTAAGGTCGTTCTGGATCCACGCTCGCTGCAGGGACAGTTTGTGTCCGCCACCTTCCAGCACCGCTGGGTCGGTCCGGCCGGCACGCCTGAAGACACCACCACGGTGTATGTGGTGACCGCCGGTCGTCCGGAGAGCGCATTCATTGCTGAGCCGTCTGCACTGCGTAAAGCGACCCGCACGGTAAAACAGGAGGCCCGCCATGCAGATTAAATCTAATGCCCTGGTGAAGTTTATCGTGCCGGCCGTGGTGATTGCCGGGCTGGCCGTGGGGCTCAAAAGCTGCAAAAACGAACCGGCAGAACAACCTCAGGCAAAACAAAGCGGCTCCCTGAAAAACCTCTCGCCGGATGAACTGAAGGCGCTGGGGGTGGAAGGCGACACGCCGGAGGACACCCTGCGCACGCTCATCGGCCGGCTGAACGATGTGCGTGACCGCCAGAAAACGCTGGATAAGCAGAACGCGGATTTGGTGAAAGAAAACGAACGGTTGCGCCGGCGCAATCAGGACGTTTCAGGACAGGTGAATGAGGCCGTTAATGGCCTGCGCGAGCAGTACGACAAGCGGCAGGCTCAGCTTCAGAACGAACAACTGAGCCTGACGGCGAAAATCCAGGAGCTGACTGACAAACTCAAAAAGCCTGACAGCGAGAAAAAAACGGCGGACAGCGATATCCCGCTGGGGCTGGGACTGGACGGCATGGGCAGCAGCACCGGGGGGAGCGCTTCTCAGGGCAGTGACGGCATGATGTGGGTCGCGCCGACGGACCAGAAAGAGACGGATCCGCGGGATGCGGCCAGCGGCAAAGCCTCACCTCAGTTCCCGACCTCTTTTCTGGGGGAAAATGAGCTGACCCGCCAGAAAGCCGCCTATGGGCAGAAAGTGAAGGGACGGACGAATGAAAAAGGGGCGGAAGAGAGCGCCGAGCCGGTTTACACGCTGCCGGAAAATTCCACGCTGGTCGGCAGCCGCGCCATGACGGCACTGCTTGGCCGGGTGCCCATCAACGGCACCGTGACCGATCCTTATCCGTTCAAGGTGCTTATCGGTAAGGATAACCTGACGGCGAACGGCATCGAGTTACCGGACGTCGAAGGGGCGATTGTTTCGGGGACGGCCAGCGGCGACTGGACGCTGTCCTGCGTGCGCGGGCAGGTTAACAGCGTCACCTTTGTTTTTTCCGACGGTACGGTGCGCACCCTCCCCAGACCCGACACCAGTAACAACGCCGGCGGGCAAAATAATAACGCTCAGGCTAAACAGGATACCGGCACCAGTGGCGGTATCGGTTGGATTTCGGATGAAAACGGGATCCCGTGCATTGGCGGCGAACGTAAGTCCAACGCCTCCACCTACCTGCCCACCATCTTTGGCCTGTCGGCTGCCGGTGCGGCGGGTGAAGCGATGAGCCAGGGGCAGTACACGACGCAGAACAACGTGAATGGCATTTCCGCCACCATGACCGGCGACGCCGGACAGGCGGCGCTGGGGAAAGCCATTTCCGGCGGCATGTCTGAAACCACCGACTGGATCAAACAGCGTTACGGGATGACGTTTGATGCCATTTATGTGCCGCCCGGTGCCCGTCTCGCCGTGCATATCACCCGTCAGCTGGCCATTGATTATGAAGATAAGGGCCGTAAGGTGCGCTACGACTTCACCCTGCCGGGTGGCGTCAGTGACAATGGCGGACTGGACTGAGTACACGGCCATGGCGGGACAGATAACGTTTTTCCCTCTTTCATCCGTGTGCTGGATGTTCAGCGACGGGGCAGGCTGGCATATTGACGTGATCCCTGCGTCTTCTGCGGTTCTGTTGCTGCGACCCGTCGCGCTGTTGCCTGCCGGCGCACCTTTACTGCGCTGGCGCAATGGCCAGCTTTTACTGGATATCGGCAGGTTCTCCCTGCCGCTCAGTGCCCGGGAGTGTGCCGTTTCGTGGCGCAGCCCGAAAATCCCGCGCCGGCTTTACTGCCCGCGTATGACATTACGGGAGCTGGGGCACCTGCTGAATGTCAGTGCGTTCGTTTTTATCTGCGGCGGTTACGATCCGGCCGCCTCACAAAGGAGATACCGGTAATGTACAGAACGGTTTTCATTCTGGCCCTGAGCTGTGTAATGCTCAGCGGCTGCTCAACCTCCAAAGAGGAAATGCTGCCGGCGGGCGATAACACCATGCTTGAACTGTGGAACGGGGCGGACGGTGGCGGCAGTACTTCCCGCCAGTCTGCGGCGGCCCGCGACACGCTGCGACGCCCGCTGACGGGCAGCGAAACGCAGGCGGACGCGCAGGCCGACCGCAGCTACAGCCGTACTCAGGAAAGCGAAATCACCCAGCAGTTTCCCCGGCTGCCCAACCCCGACATGGTGATGTACCTGTATCCCCATCTGGCAGACGGTAACACGCCGGTGCCGGGTTACAGCACTGTGTTCCCGTTCTACAGCCAGACGCAGTATGCCATGCCTGGCGAGCGCACGGAGGCCCTGTAATGCTTTCACTGTTTACGCGTAATAAATCCACCGACCGGCAGACGCCGGTTGATGACGGCCAGTCCGTTCAGGCAGATGAAACCCTGACCGCGGCCGTGAAGGGCCGGCAACCTCTGAAGCGCCCCGGGAAAATGACGCGCCAGGATGAGGAGAAGGTTTATCACGCCAATCCGTCCATCATTGACTTTTTGCCCTGGGCAGAATTTCTCGATGAAGAGCAGTGTCTCCTGCTTGATGACGGCGTGTCGGTGGGGGCCGTTTATGATGTGACACCGGTGGCGACCGAAGGGCGAACCGAAGAGCGCCTGGAGCAGATCCGGGACTCGGTTGAGGATGCACTTCAGGACAGCTTTGATGAACATGACGTGAATCCCTGGGTCGTGCAGTTCTTCTGCCAGGACGAGGACGACACTGACGCGTACCTGGACAGGCTGCGCGGGTATGTCAAACCACATGCACAGCGCACGGCGTTTACCGACGCCTGGCTGGGTGAAATGGAGCGCCATATCCGCAGTATCTCCCGGCCTGAGGGACTTTTTACTGACTCGCTGATTACCGGCCAGCCGTGGCGCGGGCAGCAGCGCCGCACCCGGATGGTTGTTTATCGCTGGCTTGGTAAAAGCCGGGATCCGATGCCGCCGGTGGCGATGCTCAATCAGGTGTGTGACCGGGTCGTTAATGCCCTGGGCGGGGCGGGGATCCGCTGCACCCGGCAGAACGGCCTGCAGGTGCATGGCTGGCTGCTGCGGCTGTTCAATCCGTCACCGGACTGGGTGGAGAAAACCACGCTCTATCGGCAGGCTGCTTACGCAGACCCGCGCGAGACACCTGAAGGCACCGTGCCGGTCAGCAATGATTTTGCCGAAACCCTGTGGTTCACGCCGCCGGTTTCAGACCCGGAAAACGGCGTGTGGTGGATTGACAACAAGCCGCACTGCGCGGTGGCGGTGGAAAAACTGCGTACACCGCCGGAGCCGGGCACCCTGACCGGCGAGAAAAGCCGGGGTGAAAAGAAAATTAATGCCCTGATGGATATGTTTCCGGAAGGGACCATGGTGTGCATGACCGTGGTGGTACAGCCCCAGGACCGGCTTGAAGAGCAGTTTAACCGGCTGTCGAAAAATGCGGTCGGTGAGAATACCGAGTCGGGCCGCGTCCGCCAGGATGTGAAGACGGTCAAAGAGTATCTGGGCAACCGGCACAAGCTGTACCGGGCGGGGATCACCTTCCTGCTGCGCGGCGACGACATGACCAGCCTGAAGCGCAAGCGGCTGGAGCTGTCCACCGTATTGCTAGGGGCCGGTCTGCAGCCGGTACGGCCGGAGTTTGAAGAAGGTCCGCTGAACAGCTGGCTGCGGGCGCTGCCGATGTGCTTTAACCCGGACAGCGACAAAAAACACTGGTATACCCGTCTGACATGGGTTCAGCACCTGGCAGGACTTTTGCCGGTAACCGGGCGGGAAACCGGCACGGGGCATCCCGGCTTCAGCTTTTTCAACCGCGGCGGGGATACCCTTACATTCGATCCGCTCAACAAGCTCGACCGCACCCAGAACGCGCATCTGCTGTTGTTCGGCCCGACCGGGGCGGGCAAGTCGGCCACGCTGTGTGCCGCGCTCTCCCAGCTGATGGCCGTCCATCGTCCGCGGCTGTTTATTGCGGAGGCCGGCAACTCGTTCGGCCTGCTGGCCGACTTCTTTGACAGCCTCGGGCTGACGGTGAATAAAATCAGCGTCAAACCCGGAAGCGGCGTCAGTCTGCCGCCGTTTGCTGATGCTCACAAACTGGTGGAAGAAGGCCTGGCCGCCCAGGCCGTGGATGAGAGCGACCTGCCTGATATCGACACGGACGACGATGGCGAGGATGACAAGCGTGACGTTCTCGGTGAAATGGAAATCTCCGCGCGCATGATGATCACCGGCGGCGACCCGAAAGAAGAGGCTGACCTTAAGCGTGCCGACAGGGCGATGATACGTGAGGCGCTGCTGATGGCGGCACATGCCACGTATAAGGAAGGGCGGCAGATGCTGCCGTCTGACCTGCAGAAGGCGCTGTACGACATTGCCTCTGACAACGATGAGGGCGTCATCAATGTCCGCAATGCTCAGCGCAAGGCGAAAGCGGCGGAAATGGCGGAATCCCTGGGCATGTTCACTCAGGCCGGGAGCTTTGAAGCGGAGCTGTTCAACCGCGAAGGGGAGCTGTGGCCGGAAGCGGACGTGACGCTGGTCGACCTGGGGCATCTGGCGCGTGAGGGTTACGAGGCGCAGATGGCCCTGACCATGGTCTCGATGACCAACATGATCAACAACATCGCGGAGCGTGACCAGTTCCTGGGCCGGGATATTGTCTTCACGGTGGATGAGGCGCATATCGTGACGGTCAACCCGCTGCTGTCGCCCTACATGACGAAGGTGGTCAAGATGTGGCGTAAGCTCGGTGCCTGGCTGTGGCTGGCCACCCAGAACCTTAAAGACTACCCGGATATTGCCGAAAAAATGCTGAACATGGCGGAATGGTGGATTTGTCTGACCATGCCCCCGGAGGAGGTCAAAGATATCAGCCGTTTCCGCGCGCTCACGCCGGAGCAGGAATCGGTGCTGCTTTCCGCCAGTAAACTGTCGGGGTGTTATACGGAAGGCGTGGTGCTGGCGAAACGGATCGAAGCGCTGTTTCGTGCCGTGCCGCCCAGTCTCTTCCTGGCACTGGGCATGACGGAAAAAGAAGAGAAAGCCGAACGCCGGGCGCTGATGAATGAATTTCACTGCAGCGAACTCGAGGCGGCAAAACGCGTCGCGCAGAATCTGGACCGTCTGCGCGGTCTGACGGATAAACAACAGGAGCCTGCCACGGTATGATGACACTGAAGTACCCTGAACCCGCCATTCATGAGCACAGTGGCGGTGCGCTTTTCACCCTGTCGCCTCAGGGGGAGCCCGGCGTGCTCCCGGCGACACATCAGCATCTGGTGAGGCTGCGGGCGATGCTCAGGCAGCGCCTGACCGGGCCGGTCAAAATGACGTGTCACCCGCACCGGGTGGGACTCAGCAGCAGCGTGGCCATCTATCTTGAGGGAAAGCTGAAGCAGGCGGTGAATATTCTTATCACCGTGACGGGACAGACGAGCTGGCCGCAGGAAGAGGAGTATGCGCATCCGCGCTGGTATATCACGGTGCCGGATTCGGCTGACCTGGTGTATCTGATGCTGTGGATTAACGGGCTTGACGTATAACTACAGACTTGCCTTCACCAGGGGCATGATTACAAAAAGAAAATAACAATATTGCATACCGGCCCTCAGGGCCGGTTTTTTGCTAAGTAACGTCATAAAATTGACTACGAGGTCAAGAAGATTTCCTTCGCATAACCTTCTTAACGCATTCACTTATAAATCCTTTTTGCTGATGGGAAATATCCATGAACATTGATTCACCTTCCATTTTGAAAGGTAAAACTCCTCCCTCGTATGCAAACCCTGTTTTGTTTAGAGGATAAAATAGCGCAATCCTATACTCTGCTTCATGAGAAAATATATTTGGTTTAAAAAAAACAAGTTCTTCAGGAGTGAAGCTGTCTGGTGCCGTTCCTGGATGATAATAGATCACATCTTTCCCTTTAATTTCAGTACCCGGGAATCTGTGGTCTAAAAGAGAAAGTCTTTCTTGGAGGAGATCAACGTCGAATGCGATGCAGATATCAGCTTTAAAAGCAGCATAGAGTTCTGGCTCATCTTGCCGATTACTCAAACATATACAATAACAATGACGAGGCGATAGCGTAAACATGGGATCTGCAGTCATATCGTCAGGGTTAAGGGTGCGCCCATTAATTTTTATAGCAACTTGATAACGATCCGGAGTGAAAATTTTTTCCATTTCATTATCGCGCATTTTTTCGTTTTCCATGCGTGAATAATGCGTCAGGTCACACAGTCGTATCGGAGCTTCGTCGCGGATAACGGGGCCAAGAATCTTCTCCTTTCCATACAGATACCTGATATTCATCATCACCTCTGGCAATTTAGTTGAATGATTACAGATTAGTACTTTATGCCGGGTTTAACCGTCTGTAGTTATATCATTAGCTAAATGGTTGTGATCATTTCCTACTGCAAAAGCTACAGATTCGCTGATTAATTTTTTTGTTCGGGTATAGAATTTAATGCGGCTTTTTTGAACGGCCACGGGCACGCTGTCAGGCGATTCAGTCTGACGGAGCCCCGATTCATGAAACTGACCTCACTTGTTTTCCTGCCGGCTCTGCTGCCGGCATCCGTACTGGCCGGCACGGTCGTCTTCACCGACAGTCAGCATCTGCCGGCAAATCTGCCGCCGGACGTGCCGGTGGTACTTCTTGATGGTCCTGACCAACTGCAGGCCGAGATGTTCGGGGAACTGCCTGCAGACCCGCAGCAGGCCGAAGCACAGGTCAGGCAGGTTATGGCATCATCTGCCTGGCAACAAAAACAGCTGCAGCTGAATGATTCCTATCGCCAGGTGGTCCGGGCCTGGGAACTGGGCATTAAAAAAGTGCCGGCCGTGGTGTTTGATGACCGCGATGTGGTGTACGGCACCACGGATGTTGACGTGGCCACTTCCCTGCGTAACCGGGGGGGTGGTCAGTGAATACAAAACCTTCCCGCATCAGAACCACAGTGTGCTCGCTGGCGGTTGCCACGGTACTGGGTACGGCAACCGCGCCGGCAGCTGTTGCAGCACTTAACACGGCGCAGATTATTGCCAGCGCCGTATCGCAAAACTGTATCAGCTGGCGTGTCAGTGGCATCTGTTACTGGCTGTTCTGCACCCCCTTTGGCTGCAAGGTGCGCACGTCGGTCAAAGTCACCCACTTCATTCCTCAGGCAGTCGTTTCGACCTATGTCGCGCCGGGCGGCAACCCGTGGCAGGAAATGGCGTTTGTCAGCCAGACCGCCGGCGGGCTGGAAAGTGCCGTGACCAGCGGGCTTTCCGGTGTTTCTGCCGGAGGAGCCAATCCGGCAGACATGAAAAATCCCGGCCAGCGCAAGTCCGCCGTGCGTTTCAAGTATGCCGATGCGATTGGCCACCCGGCCACCTCCCTGATTGGCGGCAGTATTCCGGGCTATTCCTGTGATACCGCAGCCACCCCGTTAATGCCTTACTTCCTGAGTACGCTGGATTCGGCGGCCTGGCGCACGGGCGTACCGGAGTCCCTGTATCCGGAAGCGCTTGTGCCCGGCCAGCGGGAAATCGGCAGTCAGGCAGCAGCCAATATGTGGGGCAACATCTATCCCCGTTCGGGGTTTATCAGCCAGACCGATGATGACAAAGCCTCTGCCGTGGTGGCGCAGCGTGTGGCAGACATTATCACCCGCGCCGGGCAGCCCCATGTTTATCAGGTGCTCCAGGGCAGCCATCATGACGGGTACTGGCCACCGGGCGAAGTCACGGAAAACACCGGCACGCGCAATCACAAATGGCAGCGGCTGGCTCCCCACATGACTCAGTCATGTGCCGTCTTCCCGGACGGGAGCTATACCGCCGCGAGCGATAACAATGAAGCCTTTGCGTTCTGGCAGCCCTACAGCTGCTGCAAAAAGCGCGGGCAGAAATTTTTGGGCAGCACTGATATCTGATGAGGAAAACCGTGAAAAAAACACCTTCATTTTCAGCCGTTCGCTTAAGCCTGCTGCTGACCGGCTCACTGCTGACTGTCCTCCCGGGCGCGCACGCGGCCGATGATGACAATACCATCCTGGGCATGTCCCTGCCGCAGGTGAACAACAGCGCCATCGGTTACGGCAAGTCCGTCGATGGTGCGGTGTCGGACAAACTGTTCTACACCCTCGGCGGCGGCTCGGTCATTTCCCAGCCGGCCACGCGCGGCAATATGCAGAAGCTGGGGCTGAATACCGGCTGGAGCAGTGACCTGATGTGCGGCAATTTTGATCTGAAAACCACAGTCGGCAACCAGCTCAACGGCGTCACATCAGGCTTTAAAAACCTGATGGGCGACGTGATTCAGGGGGCCACCGGCGCGGTGGCCAGTCTGCCGGCGATGGTCATTCAGCGGGCTAACCCCGGTCTGTATGACATGCTCACCAACGGCGTGCTTCAGGCCAATGTGTCATTCGACAAGGCGCAACTCAACTGCCAGAACATGGCGAAAAAAATGATGGACTTCAGCGACAGCAGTAACTGGACGCAGCAGGCCATGATGGATGAGTACAAATCCATCGTAAACAGCGGTGATGCTGACGCAGTTCGTGTTGATGACGCAGGTCGCAAGGCCAGCGGCGCGTCAGGTAGTAACTGGGTTGGCGGCCAAAAACGTGGGGGGGCGGGGCAGCCCGCGATACGTGTCACCCATGACCTTGTCGCTGCCGGCTACAACATGATGAACGGTCTGCCCGTCACGTCTGATTCGACCGTGGGCGAAAGCAGCTGTAACGGTGGCGCATGCTCTAAATTCGGCAGCGCGGAAGAGGCGGCGGCCATGACCGTGAAGGTGCTGGGCGATCGCTCGATGCGCACCTGTGCCAACGCGAGTGAATGTACCAGCGGTGATGCGGATGACCAGCCCGGTACGACCGTTGCCGGCACCGGTTTTGCCCCACTGCTGGAAGAGGCAACCAAAGCCAACGCTGAGCAGCTGGTCAGGCTCGTCAACGGTACGGAAAAGCCCACGGCCGCGAATCTGGCGAAGCTGAAAACTGGCGGACTGCCGGTGACGGCCGGCGTGATTAAAGCCCTGCAGCGTGATCCGGATAACGCGGCCCTAACCGCCCGCCTTGCAGGCGAACTGGCCATGTCTGACACGGTGGAAACGGCGCTGCTGATGCGTCGCATGATGGTTACCGGTATGTCGGAGCCGAATGCCGCTGCCCAGCCAAAGGCCATTGATACCGCCGGCCAGCGCATTGAGGCGCTGGATCGGGAAATCGCGGCGCTGAAAAACGAGATGGAGATGAAGCGCGAACTGTCACGTAATTCTGTGCTGACCATTATCGACAGGGAGAATCAGCGCGTCGAAACCAACCCGCAGACCCAGTCCGATGACAATACCGACAGTCGCTTCAACCAGATGGCAGCGCCGCAGTCGGCTGAATGAGGGAATAAGGATGCGTAATAAAACGACTGTCAGGAAAGTCTTGACCCGTGCCGGCTTCTTCCTCGCCTGTATGGCGCTGTTCATGGTGGTCTCACTGATGATGGCTGACACCGCCATGAAACATCCGACTGAAGCTGCTGCATTCCGGAGCTGGATGCAGTCGACGCGTTACGGCTGGCTGATGTGGCGACTGGCGCTGTATGCGCTTGTTGCCTGGGGCCTCTGGAAAATCCGGCATGCGCCGGGTTTTCGGGAGGCATACCGGCGGCCGCTGCTGCGCATCAGTGTGGTCAGTGTGCTTTTTATCGCGTTGTGTGAGTACGCGATGTTTACCGGTCCGGGAGCCTGACGATGACAACAAACAGCTATCTTGAGTATTTTCTCACGCTGCTCGGCTGGGTGATCAATAACGGCCTGTGGAATGTCCTGCTGAGCACCGGGCTTTTTGTCCTGCCGCTGGCGTTTAAGGTGGTGGGGATCTGGCTCAAAGTCCGTGAAGAGGGGGAGGATGAAGGCAACAAGGGGATGCTGTCGCTGCCTCGTATCGAGAACGCGCTGTATGCCGGATTCCTGGTGATGATTGCCTGCTGCGTACCGCTGATTAATGTCAGCCTCAGTACGATGCAGTACGACACAACCCGGGCAAAGAGCTGTGGTGTGTGGACGCCAAAAGCGCCGGATGAAAGCGGGTATGCCGGCGTGGTCACCAGTCTCAACGACCAGACGGCCGCAGCACCGGTGTGGTGGGTGCTGATTCATAAACTCTCGAAAGGGGTAACCCAGGCGGCCGTGGCGACCATTCCCTGCCGCCCTGACATGCGGCAGATCCGCTTTGAAGTGCAGCATACGCGTATCGACAACAAAGCGCTGGCGCAGGAACTGCAGGACTTCACCAACGACTGCTATTCGGTTGCGCTGTATCTGTGGAAGCAACAGGATCAGGGCCAGACAAAGGACAAAACTACGCTGCGTGATATCGAATGGATTGGCAGCAGTACATTCCTGAGCCGGTACTATCCTTCGTTGCAGTCCAAACTGCCCCGGGCTGCGTTCCCATGGTCTGACAGCCGGGACAGTGGCCGGCCCAATACCGGAAGAGGAGGCTATCCCACCTGCAGCGAGTGGTGGAGCAGTACGGACACAGGACTGAAAGCGCGGGTGAAAGATCAGGCCGACCCCGATATGTGGCTGCGTATCTCGGCCGCAATGAAAATGTCAGGCTTTAACGACAGTGACTATCAGGAAGCCGTCATCCGTCGTCTGGTAAGCCCGGAAAGCCTGACTGTCTCACAGAATGGTCACGTGTATGCCGGCTATGGCGGCAATGCCGATTTTACCCTGGATAATGCCGCGGCGCGCGTGGCCTCCATTGGCGGTACGGCCCTCGGCAGTCTGGCCGCGTTCCCGGCGTTCGATGCGATGCGACAGGCGCTGCCAATGGTGCAGGCCATCCTGCTGATGGCAATATATGTCATGCTGCCGCTGATCCTGGCATTTGCGGCCTACGAATTCAAAACCGTTATTACGCTGACCTTTGTGATGTTTGCTCTTAACTTCCTGACATTCTGGTGGGAACTGGCGCGCTGGCTCGACAGCTGGCTGTTAACCGCGTTGTACAGTTCGGATACACACAGTCGGTTCAATATGGCGGGACTGCAGAACAGCTCAGATGACCTTATTATGAATCTGGTTATGGGCACTATGTTTCTGGTACTTCCTGCTGTTTGGTTAGGGGCATTATCATGGGCAGGAGTTACCATCGGGAATGCTTTAAGCTCAGCATATCAGCAAGGAACAGCAAAAGCTGAAAGCTCTGGAGGTAAGTTGGGAGAGGCTGGAGCTAATGCTGTTGCAAATAAAGCTATGAAGTAAGCGTAAATTGTCACAAATGAGTAAGGGGGAGCCCTTACTCATCCTCGTTAACCATACGCCCTGCAGCGTCGTACCATCCCCATCCATGCTGGCCATCACGATATTTTCCATAACCTGGCTGCTCTTCCATAAAGTTCTCACATGGTGCATTTTCACTTTCGGAGAGATGTTTTCTATGAGGTGAGAGCACGGCACTAATGAGAAACAATGATCCAAAAGTGAGGATTACAAAACATGCAATGGGTATCATTGGGATATGCCCACACCAAGACGGTAGACGATGAGTAGCCGCCCACGACACACACCGTTTATCCCAGTTTAATAGAGTAGTTCTGGCTCGTTTCCATATACCCGCAAAACGGACGCCACGATTCCAGGCGCGTTTCTCTTGAGACTGATACATCACCCCCTCCGAATTACGTGAATTCTAAAGGGACTATAGCGGAATTTTTGTGCAATTACGAACATCCATGATACCTGACTGAGAACACTAATTAATTCTTTAAAACTCATCAGGTTACTTTTTTCCAAATAGTTACAGCTTGTCATCGTTGAAAATGCATTATTATACTGTATTTATAAACAGTATAATTTGAGGGGGGCGAGTTATGCCAATTCCTTTAGAACAGACGATGTGTTGGGATAAAAGTTCGCAGAAAAATTCAGCAAACACACCGGTTTTGATGATGGCGGCGATAGCCAGACTTACAGGTAGCAATCCATCACTGGCATGTGTTCCTTTGTTTGGCGATGGGGTTTCATGTGGTTTCCCTTCTCCCGCTCAGGATTATGTTGAAAAGCGTCTTTCCCTGGATGACCTTTGTATCCGCTATCCAGAAAGTACTTACCTGGTGCGAGCAGAAGGGGATTCGATGCGTAACGCCGGTATCAGAGATGGAGATTTATTAATAGTTGAATGTATTCGTGAGGCCAAGCACGGTGATATTGTCATTGCAGCTGTAAATGGAGAGTTTACCTGTAAACGACTGCAGTTGTTGCCTTCTCCAGCCCTGTTGCCAGCTAATCCCGCATATTCAGCTATACCCCTGACTGACGACATCGAAACCGTTGTCTTCGGTGTGGTACGCCATCTTGTGCATTCATTCAAGTTTAGGGGCGCTTAGCAGTGTTCGCCCTAGTCGATGTTAACTCATTTTACGCTTCCTGCGAGACAGTTTTCAGACCAGATCTCCGTGGCAAACCTGTGGTGGTGCTGTCTAATAACGATGGCTGCATAATAGCCCGTTCCTCAGCAGCAAAATCACTTGGGTTAAAAATGGGCGATCCCTGGTTCAAGGTTGGTCGTGAGGCTGAGAAAAAGGGTGTTGTAGCATTTTCAAGTAATTACAGCTTATAGTAAGTTAAATGGAATGCAACATCTTCGGTATAAACTTTAATCAGTTGTTATG